>Ga0075439_12650_pt1 | contig 14949 bp, 8 predicted proteins | sample MintriSingleCell_FD_74264 | JGI IMG/M metagenome (GOLD analysis project Ga0075439, IMG submission 74264) | Marine eukaryotic communities from Monterey Bay, USA to study complex ecological interactions - Minidiscus trioculatus JGI Plate_4_G5... | ecosystem: Environmental > Aquatic > Marine >... | reverse complement strand
CTTCTTCCTCTTCCTCTACTATCACTGGTTTCAGCGGTACCAACTTCTTACATAATACCATTAACAATCTACCAGTATTATATCTTATCCCCCCAGGAACACTCTTATGTGCTCTTCTAACTATAGACATGTATTCATCTTCTTCATGTTTAGACATTCTTGCAAATCCTTTTGTCGTGGCATAGTTGAATGCCTCCTCGAAAAAATCAAAGTATACATTCTGTCCGCGTTCTTCTCGTATCAGATAGTCACCTTTATCGAATCCTGCTGATATTGTTGCTATTAGTAGTGGTTGGCAAGTTCGTTGTTGTGGCTTTGGATGAGGTGTGTGGGGTATAGACGATGATGGTGTCGGCGATATAGACTGATGTATCTGTTTATATGTTCTTCTCTTTGCTGTTGCTTTATTTTGTTGAGGATCATCATTGTTGTATACCATCGGATATGGTATTAGGGCTGATGCTCTTTGGCAGGATGATGTTGACGAAGCCGTCGTTATCGACTTCATCGTCATGGTTGTAGTAGCCATTGTAAAAATATTTCTTGTGCCAATTTATTTAGAGTTGGGGGCAATGATACTGATATATACGGCAGATTGGTCTTTTGATACTGCAGGTCCTCATTTAATATGCAATCGGGCAAGATGATAGAGAGTTGAGTCTATCGTGTCAAGATGATAGAGTGTTGAGTTAGTACGAGCACACGATAGAGCAAAGACAAAAGCCTCAATTTCTCAGATCAATAACTGCCCCTTTTGACCAGCCACCTTCCCGTTCGGTCATAACTATTACTTGCATCTCACCTAATTAATACCTCCTCTCACACTCTTCTTAGTACGCTCTATCAAATACTCGATCTCATTCAGCATTAAGCTACTGCAGCCGCCCTCTTTGTAGGCTATGGCAATGCTGAGTGGTTGGGGTAGGATATCCTATAAGAAAGGTTGTGCATATCATGTGAGCAAAATTTGAGTGGGGAATTGAGGTGATACAAGATGTGATACATTTAGTGCCTGTACCAAAGAATATCTTAGTTTAACCCTCTTTATGTGTCTATACAATATATACATCAAAACTTTCAGCTAGCATCTATCGAGGAGGACCAATCACTAACCGCTTTTGATCCCTTACTTGATTTCCTCACATGAGACTTCTCAGCCTTGGATTTCTTCCACCACGAGTTAGACTCATCTTCCTTTGAACCCTTACTTGATTTCCTCACCTGAGACTTCTCAGACTTTGAACTGATGGAGTATCTTTTAAGTGAGCTCTTGGATGACTATTAAGAACAAAAACAAAAAGTTAGTAACAAGAAGCTCTATGCATAAAAGGAACACAGCAAATGTAACTTACATACTTCTTTCTCTTACCCCAAGGACGAGTTCGATCGGCATCCTGGATACTACTCCTCTTTTTATCTACCCAAGGATAAGTCTTCGTCTTGATCCAGGGATAGCTCCTCTCCTTCTTTCCATACTTCTTCAATGCTCGCCTGCTCCATCTCTTCTCCAAAGTATTCTCTTGACCCTTCAGATTTTCTGCCTCTTTAAGCACATGATCTTGTTCAATCCACGAAGGAAACGTCTGTGGTAGGCGCCGCCTAAGAGGCTCGCTGAGTCGTCTTGAGGAGGATGCCATGTTAACATCAGAACTGCTTTCTTCTAATGCCGACAACATCGCCTTGAAGACTACATCTTCATTCAAATAAGTTTTCGCATGATGAAGACCAGCCGAAGACATATTTTCCCATGCTTTCTTGTTATCCAACAAGTTGATAATGCCCTTGACGAATGCATCATTAGAATCAGTAGCAAAAAGAACATCATCTGGAGAATCATTAGCCTCCAAATTCAGTCCTTGCTTACCCCAGCTATTCGTAACGATGGGGATACCTCGTGATAGAGCTTCGATGATCTTTGTGGAGACACCGGTTGCATTCTTATGTGGTACAAGAAATACCTTACTCTCTTGAAACAGTTTGTTATCAAGATCCTCTTGCTCGACAAACTCCATGAAATCAATACCAATACTGGCCCAATCCATAGGCGTACTACTACTTGTCATGTTCAACGAGCTTCTATCCAACAGTAGCTGCCACCTTTTGCCAACTATCTTGAATCTTAGTTTGGGTTTCTTGACTCGTAGAACTGGCCATACCTCTGATAAGAACCAAACCATACTATCAAAAGCTATTCGATGTGGATTACCCACAATGAGAAGCTGATTCTTCCTCTCTTTAAATGGACGAATACTGCTTTGGTCCCTATCTTCTGCAGTATATGGAGCCACTATCATTCTTGTAGGAATCTTGTTGTATGCAAAAGCAAGCTTTTGAAATGCATCAGCATCTTCCTTGCTCACCGCAACGACAACATTTGCCTTACCATATGTGCGCATCTCGCGTTTCTTTACCCCTATTGAACATGTATATATGAAATGAGCAATGAGTGTTGATTCATATTATGATAACAAAAGAAGAAAGGAGAATACAATGTACTCACACTGCTTAATCTTGTCAATCTCATGTTGCGGTTTATTGTCCTCAATCATGTTGTATCCGACCGCATTTCTATCCCAATGTACATCATCACTGACGATAATTACAGGCAAGCTTACCCCGCGAGACTTCATACTTTCAACAAGGGCTTCATGTTCTATACCATCATCGAAATCCATACTTTCCCATTTCAACTGCTGCTCTTTTGTTACCTTCTTCTTCTTGAGCTTGTTATAGTGACGTTGGATATTCATCCCTAAATGAGTGACGAAGCTCAATACAGCGACTATCTTGTCTGGTAGACAATCATCGCCATGGGCAAGCATCGAGTCGACTTGGTCCTGAGTTGTGCTGCCAGGATAGACGTTCATTATATGTCCCAATGGTTGAACATTGAACCAATCCTCTGTAAATTGACCATCACTAGACTCTACACATTCTTGACAGATGTAATGTATAGTTACACCCATCTTTAAGAATGCTTCAACGATCTTTGCGAATCTCTTCGCCATTCCAGTATTAATGCCCGTCTTGAAGTTGTGGCCAAAGACAACAATATGTTTACCCCGATAGGGAGACGTGTTGTAAGGCATCATCTGTCTCAAACCTTTATTGATAAGTGCAGGAGCATATCCGATAGAATCGTAGTTCATGTATGAATTACGACAATGGACATCGACACCCCAGAAGCTATATCCAAACTTGTTTGCTCGACATTCATATTTCTTGAGGAGTTGACGTGAGCGATTAAGAGAACCATCAAACTTTGCTTTGATATCTCTTTCTCCTAATCCTAGACGCTCTTGTGCCTGTGTAAGATTGGCCCAGGTACCTTTGGGTGTCTTTGTTGTACCCTGACAAAAATGTTGGATGTAGCCCTGACTAGAGCTTCGAATCTTCGAATCGGTACTCTTCGTGTGCGGAAGGTTAAAGAATGAAGCAAAGTCTGAAGGATGAAAGTCACGTTCGACATGAGATATTGCAACAGACTTTAACCCTGGGAGGTCCTCATCTACTAAGTTCTCATATGTTTCTAACCAAGCCTCGATACGAGATGTAACCGGCCAGAGAGATGACGATCTCTTCTTCACCCACTTGTCAATCTTGAGACTCCAGACAAGCGGATGAGTCATCTGGATCAAGAAGTGGGTGTTGTTAGGTCCGAATACCTTTTGCAACCAGCGTGTCATGAACACATTCTCGGGAGTCTTTTCAAGATGGATAGTTCTACTACTATCCCAAAACGAGCCCCATTGTTGAAGCAATCTTTTCCGAACTTGATTGACATTCAACTTGACTAGATCTTTCTCTGTTTTGACGAGAGAAGGAACAGCTTTGTGTTCTTTACAGCCATCATTTGGTGGACCGACTGCACAGTATGTCTTGAGAAAGTCCACATACTCCCCAGTTTTACTGTATACATCTTGAACCATCTTACCCTTGAGTGAGAGCCATTAGTGTCAAGTTGTTAGAGAGACATGATAATATACACAAAACAAAATCAATACATGAACTTGCTTACCTCGAGTCCACCACTGTTCTTGAAGAACAAGTTGATATCTTCATCACTGAGCTTACCCATACCTAACTCCCATGACTTCTTGCTCATTAACTCCGCCTTCTCCATGTTAGAGATCTTCATAAGTGAAGAACCCTTGATGCTATCACCGAGAGCCTCAGTGACTGTCGTAGTCATTGACCTTTGCAGTCCGGCAACAAACACATATGTGAACTGAGTTTTACTGCTCGGCTGCCCTACAACTGAAAGAGCTGCTTTAGTGCTCTCCAAAACCTTTACATTCTTTTGAGCTTTGGTATGTTGTTTCTTCTTTTGGCCCTTGACCAATGTTCGCTTGACCTTGATTCGATTAGATGATGAGATCTTCATCTTTGGCACTGCCTTCTCCTTCCCTTTGATGATGGTACCAGAGGTTTTAACCTTATCCTTGACATGGTTCAATGGTAATGCTTTGACCTTTGGCACTGCCTTATTCTTCGTCTTCTTCTTCTTCACCGTACCTTTGAAGCCTTTAACCTTAGATACAACAATCTTCTTTTTCTTTTCTCTTGTATTGCTACCTTTCATCGGAATGAGCTTACTCTCGGAAGACTTTGGACGCAGGTTATGCGTCACTGCTTCCATCTTAGATGACTCTGTAGAAACAATTGCAATGGCTCGTAAAGCACCCAAGATTTGGATTATCGTTAAAACAAAGCCGACGGAGGCGAAGATAAAACTAATCCTATCTCTCTTACGCATCTTGGTAGGGTACTATTTGAAGCGGTTGACAACCTGGAGGTTCTAGCAGAGAGAGAAGATAGAGAGTAAGATATAATGATGTGTGTTGATGTTAGTTTGTCTGAGTTACATACTTATCATAGAATAGAAGGGCATATTGATAAAAGTAAAAGACGTACGATATGTATGTTGTGTGGTTATTGTTGATGGCGTTGCAATTCAAACGCTACTATCGAGTCAGAAGACTTATGCTTCAGTTTTGTTGGCAGTAGAATGCTAGTAATATGACAGTGTAGTGCGTGATGACATGATGCTGAGTCTAATCTCATCCACTGCCACTGCCAGCAACTATGCCTTAGAGACATCAAAACTATGCCTAAAGTCATTATGAGAGTTCGAATCTATTCTCATTGTGCATGAACTAGCCTGAGAGAAGTCCACTCATGACCGCATGCTGAGAGTTATCCTCTGACATTATATCTGATACCAATGATGGTAATCCCCCAATCAAGGCCATATATTTTCTATAATTAACAACTAGTAACAAGTTGATTTAAGTTTAGAAGTAATGTTATGCCTTACCCAATAGGTTGGTTAAATTGGTTTGTCCAGAGTCAGAGTGGGTTGATGACGAGGATGTCGAGGAATCAATAAAGAAGAAGAGAAGAAGAAAGAGAATGATTGCCAATGTTATGAAAAGATCTGTTTGCTCATCACATACCTACTCCTACTCTGCCACGGTGCAGTAAGGATCGGTAAAATTAGATACATTAATTATACATGGCTTTATACAATTCAATGTTTTTCCATCAATTGCTCAACGAGATCAGGAGCATGTTCCATCAGGTATTCCTTCACGGCCTGAAAATTAACTAGTCGAGTCATCAAGTGTGGCTTACCACTACCACCTTGCTGCAGTACCGGTAGTGGCACAAGCTTAGTATCTTCATTACTTGAGGGGACCTGTCTTGGAATGAGATCCAATGGCCTGCCAGACAAACCATGACCGTCTCCAGCTGCCATTAGATCTTCAAAGGTAAGCTCATAAATTGACCCTGGGGTACCAATTTGCCTTGCATACTCATACAGCTTCATGTTTTTCTGTTGAACATCTCTACATTTGTGAAGAAAATCAGCTGGTTGAACTGATATCTTACGCTCTCTTCCCTCTGGGCAGTCCTCAAGATGAAAGGGGTGAGGACAGATGCCATCATTCTCAATTTCTGTGGATATCAATGTAGAAACTACTTGCGCCACTACGTTCTGCCGCCTCCACACCAACACAAATGGCTCTTCTTTCTTCAATGAAATGCTGATTTTGTCCCAACATGAATAGTTTGTACCCGGAAGCTTGTTATCAAAACCGAACTTAGTGGGGTTAATGGTGATTCCCTTTTCTTTGAGAAGAGTATGATGCACATGTTGAACAGCTTCGTTGCAAATATCTTTCATATCTTGTCCCTTGAAAGGATTTATGACTTCATTCTTAACTCTATGATGAGGACTTGTTTCAGTGATTTTATCGCCAATCCATGTCGACCCAGAACGTGCCAATTTCAATATAACTATCGGCCTCTCGCCAAGCAACTGGCCCAAATTACTATTGGGAGATGTTGATGCGTCACTTTGTTCCAAGCCTACAAGAGGAAAGTCCATGCTTTTACGTAGCTTATTAATCTCTTGAGCATGTCTGAGCATAACAATCTGCCGCATCTTTGATTTCTCACTACCCTTGGACACATGTTTCATTGTACCATCATTACGATCTTTCTTTGATATAAAACAACATGCCTCCAGAGAATCTACAGTTACCGATTCAGACAACCCTAGCCATCGAAGTAGAGTTGTCATGGTAAGTCGAAACATATCTCTCTCTACTATATTATCAATCCGAATAACAAAGGTATCTTGCGCCCTGGATGGACTCTTTGTTGTAAACATGTATACATCCTGCATTTTCTTTAACCTTCTTTTTGATTGTTTGAATTGAATCTCAAGTCCATCTTCAATAGATGCATTTAATAATCTATCTTGTAATCCAGATTCAATGGCCCACTTTTCGCTTGTAACTTTGTGATACTGGTAGGCAGACTGTAAAGAAAGAATAGATATTACGGTGAGTTTACAAATTGCTTGGAAAAGACGAGAGAGTATATATATTGCTGTACTTACTATTACCTGTTCCAATGGGTCTCGAATAAAATGGACGAAAGGAGATCCTGGGACGTAATTATTTGATTTCATACGAGGAATGAAGTTCTTTCCCATTGTAACATTATGACACATAGTCTGTAGTAATGCCTTAGCAAGAATGGTGCCGGTCTTGTGATGAGTTCCAAATATGATACTTTCACACACATTGTCGTTGAGGTATTTGTTGTGAACTGGCATGTTAGAAATGAACTTTGTATCTGGAGAGGTTTCCTTTTCAGCTGATACTGATACTTCATTCAAGGGAGTATGGAAATACATGACATAAGAACAAACAATTCTCATTGTAAATATTGCAATGATGATTTGTCCCATACAACAGAGTAGTCCCCATTTCGTGTTATCTCTCTTGCGCATCTTGATAGGGTACGGTTGTCAACCTAGAGGTTTCTAGCGTAGAGAGGAGTTAGAGAGTAAGATAAATGATGTGTGTTGATGTTAGTTGGTTTGAGTACATCGCATCTTCTCCTACATATCGGGCATACTAATAGACGTACCTTAGATTATGTGATTTATTGCTGAGTAGTGAGGGTTGTTGCAATTCAAACGCAACGATCGAGTCAGAAAACTTATGCTTCAGTTTTGTGTTGGTGGTAGAATGTTAGTAATTGACAGTATAATACATGTCATCATTATCACAATGCCTATGAGACATCTTTTAGTCATTTTGAGACACCACAAATTTCCCATTGCCTGAGAGTTAACCCCTGACCTAACGATAAAAATTTCCCCATCAAGGCCATATATTTTACTAAATAATATCACCAATACATCTATTGCTAATTCTGACTATTCACTCTTCTTCTTAACCTGTATCTAATTTTACTTTTTATTCCAACCAGAATATATCCCCAACAAGTAAATGACTACTAGGTAAACTACCAGCACATGGACTTAGTAAACTCAAAGTACCCTTATCAACATCAACCTTTTCTACAACTGCAAATCCAGCCACACCACTAAGATACAAATCCCGTGCGCTACCACTCTCTCCATATTTTTCAACCGCACTTGGATGACATACTGCCAGTACATTCTGTTGAAACTTGGGTGTAATTTCAGATGATGATATAGTACTTAATTGGATAGGATCAGTCGATTGTTTAGCCGAGATGGGAAGTAATGATGCTGATAATGATATGTTTGATAATTTGTGAAGCTGTACATCACTAAACGATACCTCAATTAAACTTGGACTGTATTGATATTGTTGTGAAGTAGTAGTAGCAGATGCATCCTTGGATGGCACGCTATTTCCATAAAAGTAACGTTTAATACACTGCGAGCGTGATGCTCGTCGGAATGCTGCATCACGAGATACCACACCACCACTCCGGGGTAACTTAATCAACTTGGGTATCTTCCGTGTTAAACTTTCAGTCTGTTTCTTAAAATGTGTCCCTAGCATACTATACAACCGGTCATGTCCTAGTACCAACACTACATTGATATTAAATGCTTCAATTGCATGTAATAGATATTGATATCCAACATCTTCAATTAGTCCCGAGGCATTAACGATTATACCTGATGCATTTGCCTCACTATCACCACTTAACCGATCATCAATTGCCTTGCCCATCTTGGTTAATTGAGCCTTATACAAATCTGGATGTGCATTCAAATCTTGTGACCCATACCAAAGTACCAATGGCATCATCATTGTATTTGTCCCACCACCCATGATGGATGACGTGCCATAACATTCAGCACTTACCATATCCGACGATACGGGTATGGCCGCCAAAGTGCCCGGTACTGATAACATGTTTTGTGATGTATCTAAATCCACTAATAGTGGATTACGACCAAGTTTCACAGCGTAGGCGGTTAATACTCTTGCTAAGCTTGACTTACCACAGTCGGCCGGTCCTACTAGTAATACCCTTGGTCCACTGCCACTGATACCGTCATTCTCTTCTCTCTTTCCTTCATTACCATTCGTATTCTCATTCCCAGCATTAATCAATGCCTCATCACGCATAGCCTCCAACTGAGCATGAGTATTAACATACGCAACATTGGCATCGGTTTCATCACTTTCATATATCATATCTAAATTATTTGGATTAGACACATCAATTATACATCCGTGCCATGTAAATATTGCAATTTTCGCATTTGATAATGATAGAGGACGTTCCGGTGGTAATTCGGCACCGAATAATTCAGCTGAGCCTTGTTTTAATGTTATGGTTGTTGAATTTGTGGATGTTGTACCGCCTCCACCGCCACCGCTGAGGGTAGGGATTTCGATACGTAATTCAGTTTCGGGTGAGAGGGTGTAACGTGTTACATTGTCTGGTGGTGGGGGTAGAGTAGTATTATCCGCCATGGTATTATGTATTGATGATGTATAAAATATTAGCTGGAGTTGCAGTAAAATTACTATGAGAGTGTAGAGCTTCTTGTCTCTGGCACTCCTTCCTCTTCAGCAATATGAGCCTACAGACTAATAGTAATAAAAGAGCGTAGTATTATTAAACTAATCCAGTGAATATTAACCTCCGAACGATATCGTACTTCACACTCACAAGAGCCAATCGATTTATTTGTCCAGTACGATATTTCATTAATTTTGTTTTGCCTCTCTTATCAGCAATTATTTACTAAGGGCCAACAAATTGACAATAGTGCATGTACGGCACTATTCGAATCAATAGAACGTCATTGAATTATATCAGTAGTGATATTCATTGGTCATTATTCGGTTATACAGCTATTCTATCAATTAGTAGTGGCCCTGTGAGACTCAAGGGAGAAGTCATGGAGTTTTGGTTGATTGCCTTTTTGTACCTAGAGGTGAACTGTTGCCAATTGCCAAAGCTTAGGTTTGGAGCCGGCATTCACGTTAATCGACTCCTTAATTAGTTGATTACTATCGTGTTTGTTGCCTTCTTTGTTGGTTGGCTCATATCATACGATATGAGACAGTGCACATCACATGAAAATATTTTTTGCATACATTCCAACCTTTCCAAACTAAGACATAGTCATATCAGCCTTCATCACAACCTCCACACAGCCTATATAATATATAGCAGATAAGTAATAAGAAACAATAGGAGTTTAATATCATGTCTACATCGAATAATAGAACTGAACACGGTATACTACCAGAGAGTATCAAATCACAACTAAGATCAATACTACCCAAATCAAACAACGCTGGCAAAGGAGGCATAAGTGAAGGAGACATATTATGCAAAGTTCGTGGATTTGTAGCAGCTTGTCGAGGATTGCCAACCGTTCAAATACTCAAACTAAACTTTCCCAATGAAATAATCTCATCCGAGAGTATTGCAGGTACTGGCAATTATAGATATTGCTTACGAGATGTTACTACTAATGGTAATAGTAGTTTAGAGGATAGGAATGGGTATCAGATTGATAGATTAGGTTTGATGAACGGTCATTCTACAGAGAGTCTTGGCTCTAATTCTTCTGCTACGGCTGTAATACCTGATACTATACAGTCAACTACCAATACATCAAACAGTAAGCAATTGGACAATACAAACAGAATCGCATCTGCACTTCGAGGTGGTCATAAAAAGACATCTACAGTTACTGATAATAATATTATTGTAAAGAAAGAGCCTGGTATTAGTAGTGAAGTTAGCATCAACAATAATAGTTCTCAGACAGTATTAGCCAAACCGACAAGCAATGATGCATGTGCACCTACACCTACAAAGCCTGTAGAATATGAACACGAGAAAGATACTATAGAAACCGATCATCACAGCGAAGCCAAGACAACAGAACTATCTGAAGAGATAAAAGCAAAGATATTATCAATCTTACCTACGGTAGGTGGAGGAGTCGAAGGTGTCACACTGACCTCCATAAAGAAAAAGGCTCCGGGGTTCAACCATATAAGCCGAAGTTTACTCGAAACGAATTTGTCGGATAGTATGATAATTGGTAGTGATAGTGACGGCACTAAGAGATATTATTTAAGAGCTGTACCAAGAGGGTCAGACAGTGTTTCTCAAACAGCACACGAGGCAAAGGAACATGCTAGTACACCAAATAATACATCTTGGAAGATTATCCCAAAAGATCCTATAGAAGCCAATATAGTTCAGCTTCTCAGAGAAAAGTCAAACATTAAACTTAATGAAGTGAAAGGGTTGTATAATACTTGGTTTAAGAAGGAGCTGTTGCACACAGGGAAACTTAAAACGTTTCTTGGTCTAATATCAGGCGTCAAAGTATCGAAACCTATATCGAATGGAAAGGGACACAATGAATATACTATCACATTGAGTAAGGAGATGTTGATCAAAGTGAAGAAACCAGCTCAAAAAAGTAGTACTGCCGCTGTCAACCAAAAGGTACCCGTCAAACAGGCAAGTAAAACAGCAGATACTACCACACTCAACAACGTCGATGCTATGCCCGTTGATAGTGATTCTCCGAAGCAGATTGGTATACCAATCGTTAATACGCCAACCGAAGTCCAAGCTCACTTGCTTAAATTGACAGATGAGCAAGCACAAACTGCAACCAAATTTCAACCAGGATGCAAAGTAGTTTACGACATTGACAAATCTCTTCAACCTTCCAGCCACCGCATTCAAATAAGAATGGGCGTAGTGAAGTCTGTTAGTATAAACCTTACAACTAGACAATTTGCACATGAAATCAAAGTATCTACAGGAAGTATAATGGTCAGTGAGAACGATACGTTAGCATATGCACCTCAAAGCTTGGTATACTACCAACCTAGCAACAAGGAAGGAGCGGAACCAGCAACTGTGTTGAACTGTTTCTTCAAGAATAATAATTGGCAGTACACCATCTTAATACCGAGTGTCGATGGAGAACTATCTACTATTGTGCACCAGGTGACAATTGATCAATTGAGATATCGCTCAAAGGAAGGAGATAATCAAAGTGAAGTAGAAAGGTCAAAGAAAAGATGTCATAATAGTGATACTTTGAATGAAGAAGGAGGTCCTGCTGAGAAACGTGCTAAAGCTTAAAGTATGTTTCTTAGTTACATTGTATTTATCAACAATTAATCTTCTTGTGTACCACATCGCTTCTCATCTCTTGAAATATCGAAGAAAGCAGCAAATCTTGGCCCACGTCTCCTAGGCAACCTTGCTGTGACCGAGTCAGCATGATGATGGGATGTACATTCAGGTGAGTGGGCGCATTCAATCTCATGCCTAAGCCCATGTCTTGGGCAATACGGCATTTGGCAAGGAGAATTCCGGCTCTTGGCATCAAAACAATGTCCTCCCGAGCATCTCATACAATATGCTGATCCAGGTTTCAACTCAGACTCTTTTACAACTCTATTACCATTGTAAAGCCGAAAGATGATAGGTTCCGCTAGCAGTACTGTGACGATTACATCTCCCTCTCTTGCCGGATCATGGTGGGAATCTAATATATTTCCAGAGTACTTATTGTGGTCTATCCGATGAATTGGGGGAAGCGTCTCTGGGTTCTTACACTCCATCTTACTGATTTGGATCTGACCAAGAAAGTAAGACGTTTGAAATGATTCACCATACAATGCTTCAACTCTCTTGCTAAGATCCAAAAACACAGCTGGTATAGCTGGCCACTTTCTAATATCCGTTGTAATGCAACCGTGTTGATCTTTTGGATCAGGGGCCCAAACATTTATGACTTGATCAGCAAGACCTTCTTCGTGTGTCCGATAGTAGAATACCCGGAAACCGGCATCTTTCTTAATCATTGGTTCCCATTCTCCACCACTATCGCTACGTCTGAGACGCCGGCCAGGAGTATTGTTGCAATTATCCAATTCTCTAACAAATTTGAGAGCTTTAGCAATCTGTAGGTCATGGATAGTATCATACCCACATATGATCTCATTATCAAGGATTTTAATCTCATGTTTGCTGATAGTTGGTTGAACATACTCCAATAGACATCCCTCAGCACCCGATAGTGCATGCAATTCTCTCATTCTGTGTATAAATGCTTCACGCAATAACTCCGCATCACCACCAAAGTTTGAGTGTGAGAAGAAGTCTGTACTTAGGAATCGATCAGTCAAATTAGGGAGTTTTTCGCCGTACGCTTCAAGTATATTGGGAACATCATTCAATAGAAACATATCAAATTCGCCTGCTAAACTTCCCTTCACAAGATATTCAAGATTGTGTTCTGAGAACGGATTACCTCCCGGGTTAGACCGTGTTGATCTTTTGGGCATTGAAGGGGGTATGGTTTCAACCGATGACGATCGACGTGATGTAGTTGAAACATCATTTGTTGATCCTACATCGCTACTATCCCCCATATTGTTGTTGTTTTCTCTGCTATCCCCCATATTATTGTTGTCACTACTATCCATATTAGAATCTCCCGTATCCTGAACTTCATCACCAGTATCATTTTCCTGTGCCTGAGATACAACTACTTCAGGCATGGGTACTGTATCTTCATCATACGCATCTCCTTCTTTCTTCACACGGCCCTTTAGATGAGTAATATCACTGCGCATAACTTTCATATCATCTTGCATTTCTTTCATCATTTTTATCATACTAGCATTTTGGTTAATTAGTTCACTAATTGATGATTGAAGGGCAGACAAATCACCACCACCACCATCAGTTGTGTTCCTCCCCCCTTCCCCTGCTCTACTCCGCTTCTTTCTCCCAGTATTATTCATCTTATTTTAAGGACAAAGGTATGGCATTTGAACTCTCGGACTCTTGAAAGATAAAAAAATATGATAATGAACTGATAGATATCTATGGTCATATGGTATCTTTTATCTTTTTACGATTTGCTGACGCAAATCCATAATCCAAGGATAGCCATCTAGAGATTCCTCTTTACTCTTTCACGATTTGAGCAATGTAATGACCATGGCAACCAATACCAATTATAACTGCTACAGCATTAGCGAAACATCACATCTAAAGCTTAAACTAATATACAACATGATGACGCGGATATCATCATTTCTATATTTCCTATCAAATGTTGTACTTTCATCAGGTCAACTACGTGGATTGCAATCGTTATCCCCCGATGATACTGTAACAATATCTTCACCTGGTGGTTGTTCGGGAGAGCAAGAAGCATATATAGATATATTCAAGAGCAGTACATCGTCTTCATTGGTAGCACCTACTTTACCCGGAGGAGCGTATAATCTAATCGATGATTTGTAGAAGATGTGGTTCCGCAATATGTAAATGGAGGATATAATGTGGCTGTTCTGTACTATCGATTACCACGATCAGCAACTACACAAAGTTGGTTAGTTTGCAGTGATCCATGGGAGGCTATTGAAGATGTATCCTCAGCTATGGAAGTATTGAATGATAATTCCCAGCAATATAATATCGATACTTCTCAGATTGTTTTGTCAGGTTTCAGTGCGGGAGGTCATTTATCTGCGATATACTCCTCTATCTGTGAAAGAAAGGATTTATGTCCACGAGCACAAGTGTTACATTTCCCCTTTTTGGAAAAGGGGTCAAAGTTATTCTGCAGTGATGTCGGTTCAGCCTTTCTGAATACACAAGATTATGATGATTGCAATCCTACTTCACTCGTCGATGCAGCCGCTCCTCCTACGATATTATATCATGCAGAAGGAGATACAATTGTACCGACCAACCAGATGACAGAATTCATTACAGCGTTGGGTGAAGAGAATATAGCGTACGAGTATTATGAAGTATCAAATGGGGGGCATTATCTTGTTCCCTTCAGTCAAGTTGCAGCCATTAGTGGAGGTAACCTCACCTCCACTGGAACCTATGCAGATTTAGTTGATAGAGTACTCAACCTTCCACCTTCATCATGTGTTCGATGTGATGATATGCCAACAAACTGGATGACAAACAATGATAAAACATGTGACAATTCATCTTGGCATATAAACAACAAGTGTATTGACGATACGAATTGGATAGCCGAAGGATATTGTCGTGCATCTTGCTTTGAAGCTGGAAGAGGATATCCATACGAGATCTGCTGTCCAAAGAAGGAAGTAG
>Ga0075439_11999_pt1 | contig 14951 bp, 14 predicted proteins | sample MintriSingleCell_FD_74264 | JGI IMG/M metagenome (GOLD analysis project Ga0075439, IMG submission 74264) | Marine eukaryotic communities from Monterey Bay, USA to study complex ecological interactions - Minidiscus trioculatus JGI Plate_4_G5... | ecosystem: Environmental > Aquatic > Marine >... | reverse complement strand
TAGTACGGGTATAATAGATTATCTACTAACAATATAGGAATCTGATATACGATATGCATGATGTTGTAATGTTTATATTAATATTAACTTAATCTATGCTAGTAAAAGTTCAGTGCTCCGCATACAGTATTAAACATAACACATTAGAGACCAAACGTTTAAGCCTGTGGTATGTCAGATCCATATAGATACTGTATGATTGCATCCTTCACAGGACCAGGCACTGCAATACGGCATTCATCACGAGTCCTAAACACACCATCTTTTACTTGGTCAAGTTTGGCCTTCCACAGGGCTAACTCAAAGAGAGTTGTTGCCTCTTTAATTTCATAGTACTTTATCAAGTTGTCGATTTGATCTATACTTTGTTTCTTAGTGGTATCCCACTCATCCCTAATTCTCATCTCTTCTGTAGCTATTTTCCAAGCCAACCAGCCCTTCTTGGCACCCCTTTGATATCCGATCCAACTCACAATTTGAGCAACACGGTCTTTTACTAAACCCCATCCTCTTTTCGTCACTTCCACGGGTATATAAATCTCACCTCCTCCTCTGTCCCATTCAATCATTTCAGTTTGGTTGATACATTGTTGTATTTTGTTCTGCGCATCGACTTGCCCGGCTCGGATAATAACTTTCAGTCGTAATGAAATGTTGACTAAGGTTATTCTTTCCAATGAAGGGGCGGGTTTGTGATGAAATGTAACCGACGGCGGGTCTAGAAATAAGTTGATTGTGTCAACCTTTAGAAGACTTTCACTTATCATAATCTCCCTTAAACTATTGCAACTCGAGAATGCATTACTTGCAACCTTAACCAAAGTTGATGGTAAACTAATGTTTTGCAATGAGTTACAGTCTTCAAATACACGAGTGCCAATCGTCTTGAGACCTTCATTCAATACCACCTCATTTAAACTACTGCAGTATGCAAATGCACTATTACCAATATCCGTAACTGAAGACGGTAGTGTAATACTTTCTAACGAAGTGCATCGATTAAAGGCATAACCTCCCATCCACATCAAGTTTTCATTTAGACATATCGTTTTTAACTTTTTACATTCATAAAATGATGCCATACCAATCTCCGTGAGACTAGAGGGTAGTGTAATATTTGTAATGATGTACATTCTTCAAATGCATCCTGTCCAATGTATTGCAATCCTTCATTCAGTATTACTTCTTTCAATTTACTACACTTATAGAAGGCCTTATCGTCGACTTTAACAACACTAGGATGAAACCGTACACGTACTACATCCTTTGGAACAATCTGCCCGTTGCCCGTATACTCGAATACTTTGTGTGATGTGTTGATCCACATTGTTATTACTATCGACTAATCTATTCCTGCTATAACCTATGTCTTGTTATATATCAGAACTCTTCTCTATTTCGAGTTTCGAGTCGTTAAAGCTGAGGTTATCTATGAAACTTATACTTATACAAATCGAAAGAGCATTAAAAACTGAACTCTACATTGTCGATATATATCGTGCTTCAAAACAACAATATCCAGAGACATATCAATTCTCAATCATTGCAATACATCAGTTCAACAAAAGAACATCATTTACCATCAATAAGATGCGACATATGAATAAAAAGATACAACGGCGGGCTACTCGATGTTTCTCCAAATGACTTTGATTCTTTCCTAACTTCAACTTCTCCATGTGATGATGGTTAGTGAATGAGTGACCTCTTCAATATCTATGCTCGTGAAGGAGAATCCCTTTAGATTTCTTCCTGTATTGACAGCCCGGCGATGTTGATATTGCAGAGTAGCCGTGATGAAAGTAGTAAGAACAACATAATAATAATTGCAATAACAACATCGACATCGACAGAAGAGAATAGAGCCATCGTTATCACTCATCTCCATTCTCCATATCGTATAGTCGAGATACTAAGTATAGAATGAAGCATTCCAAATCAATCGACATCACGTTGGCAACAACAGTAATCATTCTAGGTGTTGTTAGTCTAGCTCTTCTTGTATTCCTCCGAGATTTTAATGATAACAATCGTCGTCCATCAAAGCCATCATCAATCGGTACAATAGTTGAAGTATACAATAAAGAACATTCATACTTTGCAATACCTGCAATAATAATTGATGAGATCATATCAACATCGTCATCGCCATCGAACGATGCATCAACATCATATCGGAGTTATAATTTACAAAATAGTATTACAAATGAAATAATAACAAATGTTAATGAAGAACATATACATCCCTACACTATATATAAAGATGGTACGATTGCCTCCTGTAACTTTAGTACATTACGGAATAACGTTCACTTAATGACTCCTTGTGCTATTGTCTCTTCTTCTACCGGCTCTTCGCCTGTCCCTTCCTTCCGTCGTGGCGATAATGATGTAGAAGTAGAAGTAGAAGATGGTACGAAGAAGAGCAATAGCAAGATGACGGTGACATATCAAGTGGCATATTTAAATGAAGAGAATATATTAAGTTATGTCAATGATTTACCATATAATAGAGTACAACGGAGGAGACATTTACATTTTCCGTATAAGATTCAATAGGAATGAGCGCGGAGAGATGTTTTGATTTTAGTTAGTTTGTTAGGATTAGGAGTAGGGATTGTTTGATGTGAAGAATGGATAGTTAAGAAATAGGATAGGTTAGGTTAGATATTAAGCTTAGATTGATGTACTATGACTATGCTCATACCTTATCTACTCTACAAGTATGTAAGCATGTTGATGCAATTTGCATATATGAGATATGCCTCGCTGTTCTAGATAGATAGATAGATAGATAGAAGAGGGAGTAAGAGGGAGACGAGTGGGTAGTGAGAAGATTGATTATCCACCCCGATCGATGAAAGAGAGACATGAACACATACTATTACTATATTTACTGTATCCTCAGTCTTATTGTAATTGTACAACAATCACTCCACCACCAATTAAAAAGACATCAACTCAATCCTAAGTAGTTTTGGATATGTCCTAAGCGGTTAACCAATCCCTAAGCAGCTTATCAAACACATCCTTTGACATTAATAATAGACAAAAAATCATGCAAAGTAGTACCGCTAGTAGTTCCGCTAATTTGAAGGGTAAATGAATTGCAAACTAAGTATAGGCCCCACTAGCTTCAATTAGCTTAGCAAATCTTAGTCAAAGATACCGAGGTTCATTCGTAGTTTTTTTACCCTTTGAACTGCAACACTAAAACGGCACTCAGGTCGCTCTCATTTCTTATCTCACGCACTCCTTGCCCCTTCCTACCTCAGCCTCTCATTGCCGTTAGTGTATCGATAATTGTCATTAGTCCGCCGAGGCATAGATGTATTCATTGCAAAAATGCATTGTCTATTGTCTACCAAAACAACTATGCTCATAAATTATCTTGCATAGCAATTGCAATGCAAAATTTGTCATCCATCATCATCGTCAGTCGTCATCGTCGTCTACCATCTCGATGCTCTACATCATGAACACGCCGCCGCCGCATAACAACAACAACAACGACATAAAGAGTAGAGCTTCATCGGACAACAACTCCAACGATATAAACTTCTCTACAACGACGGCGTTAGGCAATAGTATCCTCTCATCGTCATCGTCGTCATATCTAAATGCAACTTCTGCCTCCGCCGCCGCTGCACAACAACAACACTATCAAGCTATCATGACTGCTGCCTATTGCAATGAGAGTACATCAAATATACACCCTTCTATCAATATCGGTTATCAACAAACTCAACCACAACACAGTATGATGGCACCGATGTTAGATAATAGCAATCGTCTCTCGTCATCGTCGGCATCTATGACACATCATATGAACATCAACCCTTACAACTACACCAGTGATATGAACACTAATCAGTATCAGGGTATCAACTCTTATCAACAGCAATCACAACCACAACAAGTACATGGGTATGATCCATCTATCGATATGCAACGCCTGCTTGCAATCCAGAAGCGTGAACTTGAACTAGAAGCAGAAATTAGAAAGATGGAACAGAAGTTGTCAATGTGTCGTGATGAAGGTGCCAATGATAAAGATATGTCAAAACAAGCGAGTACTAGTGCAAGTACAGCAACTAGAGGTAGAAAGAGGGTTAGCTCCAGTGACGAAGAAGAAGAACAAGTAGAACCATTGCTTACAGGATATGCAAAGATTGTCGAGGTTGAGAGACGTCATAGTGCTGATCTTTTGAATCATGGCAAGAAGAGTAAGAAGAGAAAGATTGATCGGCGGGGAAGTGGGGGTAGCGGTGGCTCATCTTCTTCTGTTGCTCGAGCTGCATAGGAGGAAGAAGGTTGCTTTGCTTGAGATTACTGTCTGTTGTTGTTTGTGTTCGATGTTTGAAAGGAGTTGAAAGTGTAATGAATAGTATTGTAATTGTATGCTACGTGCAACCTCTATTCTATATTTATATTAGTTATAGATCTATGTATTGCAAGATTGTATCCTTCACTGGACCAGGCACCTCACCTCGACATGTATCACGGTCACTTGCACAGATATCATCTTCTACTTGACCAATCTTTGCCTTCCACAGTGCCAGTTCAAAGATTGTTGTTGCCTCTTTCATTTCATAGTACTTTATCCATTTGTCAATCTGATGAAAGTACCGTTCTACTAAAATCCACCCGTCCCTTCTTCTCGTCGCGTTCACAGATATATAAATCGTACCTCCTCTTCTCCATTCGATCATTTCACTTTGATTTATACATTGTTGTACCTTATTCTGTGCATCCACTTGCCCAGCTCGAATGATATTATCTAGACGAGATGAAAGATTAGGAAAGGTGATTCTTTCTAATGCCGAGCATCCATTAAATGTATTCCATTCAACCGATGGTAATGCCCCGCTACACGCTAACTCGCTTAAACGGATGCAATTACTAAATGCCTCCTTACCAATACTAGTAGCAGTTGAGGGTATTGTAATACTTTCTAATGAGCTGCATCCACGAAATGCATGATTTCCTATCTTTTTGAGCCCCTCATTCAATACCACATTCTTTAATCCACCGCAGCTGTGGTTGTAGAATGCAAACCAACCAATCTCGGTAACCGAAGAAGGCAGAGTAATACTTTCTAATGATTTACAATGTGAAAATGTGCCTTCTTCTATCGTTTTGAGCCCATCATTTAATTCGACCTCCCTTAAACTACTGCATTTGTGGACTGTATAAGCCCCAATATCGGTAACAGTAGAGGGTAATGTAATACTTTCCAATGAACAACCATTAAATGCATTATGCCCAATCTTTTGTAACCCCTCATTTAATACTACTTCCCTCAAACCACTGCAATCTTTAAATGCCTCCACGCCAATCTCAGTCACAGAAGAAGGCAGTAAAATATTTTCTAATGATGTGCATTCATTAAATGTCATTCTACCAATCCTGACAAGTCCTTCATTTATTACCACCTCTCTCAATTTTGTACATCTATAGAAGGCCTTCTCATCAACTTCAATAACACTAGGATAAAATCTTACCCTAACTACATTCTTTGGAACACGCTGTCCGTTGCCCAAATACTCGAACACTTCATTATCTGATGTATTGCTCGACATATCTTGTGCTCTTGTTTTATGGCTCTTACCTTGCCTAGATTGTATTACTTATATTGCCTTCTAACACCGTCCGATACTAATATCAATATATTGGAGTTATATTATTATATTAATTGATATAATGTAGAAGCGATGTACTTTGAGCATAGATAAAAAATCTTGAGCAATGGGTATGCAAAGAGTTGTTGTATTTTTTTGTATAAAAATTTGCAGTGTATCTTTAGTATTGCAGTGAATCTTATGCTACGATCTCCGCACTACCATTAATCGAAAGATCATTAAATACTGATATATTTGGCTATAATATTGGTATATGAATGGTGTATTGACTCCAAAGAGAAGTGAGAGTAAGCTGATTGATAGATGAGATCCGTTTGATCGCCAATTTGAGCGCCCGAGTTGCAAGTGCCCTACTAACCGGCGGTGCTGCTCCCTAATACTTTACAAATCCATTCTAATAATACTATAGAATAAGACTATATAACAGGTATATCCATTGGGTATCATATTAGTAGGGCGGCAACGATTTACATTTCAAAATACACACATAAAAAAATGATCTCTATCCAACTTTTCAAAGTGGCAACTCTCTTGCTACTACTGCCAATCATTATCCATGCTCGTATCCCTTCAATATCAACTACTGTGCGGTCTTATCAGGATGATGATGTTGATAATAATCTACACGATCGTAGTACGGTGTCATATGATAAAGATATCGAGTTGCAAATCACTTCTTCTTCTCAATCCTCCACCACACATCAAAAGCAATTATCTAACATCAATAATCCAACTTTCACCGCTATAATCACAATAGAAAGCACAACCATTGACAACAAAGATAACATTATAGACATCAATGATATATTCAGTAGCAACAACGAGCTACTGTTTAATGAAGATTATTGGTACAGTTTTCAACCACTCAAATCTCTAAACTCAGAAGTAGACAAATTACAGAATGATAGGAGGTATAAAGTCCATCGTGTACTAAAACAGAATAGTATTGCTAATGGTATATTTAATGAGAGTAGGAGCAGAAGATTGCAATCAAAAGAGGAATTGCCAGTCGGTAGTGATAAAGTTGAGGAGAACAATAATCCAATTGACAAATCACAAGATACCAACAATAACTCGGAAGAGCACACATCAGAAGATGAGAGTACAAAAGAAGAGTATGTAGAACTAGTAACCAACAGTCTATTATCATTAGTTTGTGTTACAATGGCTGCATTGGCTGCTGGTTTGACTATGGGTATGTTATCGTTAGATGTGAGTATATAATTTGTGTGTGGTAATGTTGTTTAATGGTTTTTGTGCTCATATATGATATGCTCACATGATATGCTCTCATGATGTGCATATATCATACGATTCAACAATAAAAACACCCCATACAATATACAGCCACTATCATTAGAAATTAAACGACGTGCATCACCCTCCCTACAAGAACAACAATATTCCGAACAATTATTACCATTATTAGTTGGTCATTCGAAACGTCATCGATTACTAGTATCATTATTACTACTTAATTCATTAGCAAATGAGGCATTACCATTGTTTTTAGATGAATTATTCCCAAGTAAGTATGTAGCTATATTAGTCTCGGTTACGTTGGTTTTGTTCTTTGGTGAGATTGTTCCGAGTGCAGTCTTTACTGGACCAGATCAAGTAAAGATGGCAGCGGGACTAGTGCCTTTGGTCAAGGTGGTAATGTTTGCAACGTATCCGTTAGCTATGCCGATTGCTAAGTTATTGGATCGAGTGTTGCATGATGATAGTGGTGGAAGTGATACTAGTCATGATAATAACACACACGGTGGAGAGTTTGAAGAGGACGTTACTGAAGGCCAATACTATAACAGAACAGAACTATCGGCATTAGTACGTATCCAGTATGAATCACAATTGGCAGAGAAACGGAGGAGGAAGAGTGCAAATCGGAAAGTGTTATTGACAAAGACGAGTAAAATGGGAGGAGGAGGCGTCACTTCGAATGGCGGATTTGATAATACATCAAGTCACATGTCTAATACGAGTGCAACATCGACGACCACCGGCCACCATAGTCATCATTCGATTCGTTCTATATCAAATCAATTGACCACCACCACAACAACACCATCATCATCTCAACATCAAGCAGTGGATGGAACATTTCATCAAGATGAGATTACAATGATTGAGGGTGCATTAAGTCTAACCACTAAGCGTGCCGCTGACGTGTGCACTCCATTACGATGTGTCTATGCCCTTCCATCTGATACCATATTAGACGAGGAACAAATGGTACCCAGTGAAGGGCACCTCAACACGATGTTTATCACGGTCGGTCTCGTCTTCTACTTGATCCATCATGGCCTTCCACAGTGCCAATTCAAAGAGTGTTGTTGCCTCCTTCATTTCATAGTACTTATCCATTTGATAATCTGATGAAAGTGTTGCTGTGCTAAACCCCACCCTCTTTTCGTCACATCCATGGGTATACCTATCATACCTTCTCTTTCCCATTCAATGCCACCTCGGTTCATAAATTGTTGTATCTTGTTTTGTACATCAACTTGTCCAGCCTGAATGATAGCCTCTAAACGAGATGAAAGATTGGGAAAGGTGATTCTTTCCAATAAAGGACAGCCACTAAATGTGCAATAATCAATCGATGGTAATGCCTCACTACATGCAACCTCTCTTAAACTATTGCAATCCTTAAATGCCATGAAATCAATCTCAGTCACAGATGTAGGAATGGCAATACTTTGTAATGACGAGCATCCACTAAATGCATTATTCCCAATCTTTTGTAATCCTTCATTGAGTACTACCTCCTTTAAATTCATACAATTACTAAATGCATGACTGCTTATCTCATCCAGAGAAGAAGGAATTACTAGCTCTCGTAAACTGGTGCAATTAATACTCTCTAATGATGTGCACCCGTCAAATGCACGATTGCTAATCCTCCGAAGTCCTTCATTTAGTACCACCTCCTTTAAGCCAGTACATTTGTAGAATGCAAGCTCACCAATATCATTCACAGAAGAAGGAATGGTAATACTTTCTAATGATTTGCAAACATGAAATGAACTATCCCCAATCCTCTCAAGACCATCATTAAATACCACATTCTTCATATTTATACACGCAGCGAATGCCTCCTCATCAATATCGGTGACAGTTGAGGGGAAGGAGATCCTTTGTAATGATTCGCATTTTTCAAATGCCCTCTTCCCAATCTTCTTTAATCCTTCATTCAATCCTACATTCTTCAAGCTTTCACAAATGAGAAAGGCCCTTTCATCAACCTCAACAACATTAGGATGTAATCGTACACTAACTACATCGTTTGGGACACGCTGTCCATTGCCCGTATACTCAAACACTTCATCAACATCTGATGTGTTGCTTGACATATTTTATATTGTTATTGTTCCTCTCTCTACACTCTTGTCTAGATTCTGATACTGCTGCCAACTACCACCATTCGGTATCAATATCAATATATTGGATTATATTATTGTTAATTGATAATGTGGGAGCGATGTATTCAATACTATCGGATATATCTCGAGCAACCTATGTATGTGGTATTGCAAAGAGTAGTAATTTTTGTGGTGTATCTTTCAATCTCTGTATTGCAATGAATAATCGTGCTACGATCTCAGCACTAGCAATAATCGAAAGAGTATTAAATACTGATATACCTGGCTATACCTTCGGTATATGAAGTGGTATATTGCAAAGTAATCGATATTGTTGTTTAGTAGCGAGCCGTCAAGGAGGAGGCAGAAGAGGCAAAGTAGAAAGATATCGTTTGGTCGCCAATTTCAACGATGCAGTTTCTTGCTCGCCTAGATGGAGAAGAGACAGAGATGGCAGCAGTGGAGAGTATTGGCCATAGTAGTAGTAATGAGAGTAGCAGCAGGAGGTTGCAATCTGAAGAAGAATCGTCAGTTGGTAGTGATATAGTCGAGGAGAGCAATAATCCAAATGACAAATCACAAGATACCAATGACCCGGAAGCCGGAAGAGCCAGCTACATTGAGAAAGATGCTGGGTGAGAGAGGATTAGAAGTTCCCATCTACTTTCAAGGGAATCGATGATTGCACTACTGAATGAGAACACTGACCAAGGCAACGACAATGATAATGATGATGATGATGATGATGACAAAAACAATAACAATGATGATTGAACGAAGATGTATGAGACTGAGTAGATTATGTTGTTTAATCTAGTGCATACTCTTTAAATGTATATTACAGTATTATAGATCTAAGTATGATATGATAGCTTGCTTCACTGGCCCAGGCACATCAATGCGGCAAGCATCGCGATCATGAGGGTCGGCCTCATCTACTTGATCAATCTTTGTCTTCCATAGAGCCAGTTCAAAGATTGTTGTTGCCTCTTTCATTTCATAGTACTTTATCCAATTTACAATCCGACCAAAGTATTGATTTACTAAATCCCTTCTTCTACTGCTCATCATTTCCACAGGCATATAAATATCTCCTCTTCTCCATTGAATATCACCTCGGTTCATAAATTGTTGTATCTTATTTTGTACATCAACTTGTCCGGCCTGAATGATAGCCTCTAAACGAGATGAAAGATTGGGGAAGGATATTCTTCGAAATGCAGGGCAGCCATCGAATGTATAAATATCAAAATCTGGCAACCCCTCAATACACACCACCTCAAACAAATTTACACATGAATAGAATACATGATCGACAATCTTAACAGTTGAGGGTAGCATGATACTTGTCAATGATTCGCATCCAGCAAATGCATACCTCCCTACGTTCTCAAGACCAGCATTTAGCACTACCTCTCTCAAATTTGTACATCCAATAAATGCCTCAACACCAATATGGGTAACAGTTGAGGGTAGTGTAATACTTTCTAATGAAGTGCACCCGTCAAATACACGATAGCTAATCCTCCGAAGTCCTTCATTTAGTACCACCTCCTTTAAGCCAGTACATTTGTAGAATGCAAGCTCACCAATATCATTCACAGAAGAAGGAATGTTAATACTTTGTAATGATTTGTAAACATGAAATGAACTATCCCCAATCCTCTCAAGACCATCATTAAATACCACATTCTTCAGATTTATACACGCAGCAAATGCCTCCGCATCAATTTCGGTGACAGTTGAGGGGAAGGAGATCCTTTGTAATGATTCACATTTTTCAAATGCCCTCTTCCCAATCTTCTTTAATCCTTCATTCAATCCTACATTCTTCAAGCTTTCACAAAGGAGAAAGGCCCTTTCATCAACCTCAACAACATTAGGATGTAATCGTACACTAACTACATCGTTTGGGACACGCTGTCCATTGCCCGTATACTCAAACACTTCTGATGTATTTCTTGACATATTTTATATTGTTATTGTTCCTCTCTCTTCTCTCCGCACACACTTGTCTAGATAATAGATGATATTGTCAGCTATATATCACTTGATACAAATATCAATATTGGACTTTTATTATTTCATTTCGATACAATGTGGAAGCGATGTATCCTGACGTATCGTGTATATACTTGACAATAGGTTTGAGCAGGGTATTGCAAGCAAAGAGTTGTATTTTTTTTGTGTAAAATTTGCAGAGTATCTTTATACCTCCGTATTGCAATGAATACTTTTGCTACGATCTCCAGACTACCATTAATCGAACGATCATTAAATACTGATATATTGTCTATAATATTGGTAACGAAGTGTATTGATCCCCGGCCGAGAGGAAGATAAGAGAGAGAAGTAAGTGCATATACCGTTTGGTCGCCAATCTCGAGCACCGAGACTTTGTGCTTGCACATCTATGAGAGGTTAGTGGGGTGAGTAGTGTATTATGATAGCCCTTCACACGACTAGCCCATAGCTCTGCTGTTTGCCGGTTTGTGGTGAGTGCATATTATCATATCATATGAGGTACGAAGGGGTAGTTGGGCATCTATTTGAGATCTAAAAAGAGACACAAGATGTGCACTTTTCTAAACTAGATTATTACAGACACAAGTTCATCCTTAACTACTTTATCCTCACGACTGCCATGTATGTATCAATGACTTGTTTGCCTCAGATGTTGATCGTATCGTCTGTAGTATAAACTAAGACTGCCATGTATCAATGACTTGTTCAAGTAAGGGTGTTGCCTCGGATATTGTCGATGCTTTACCACCACTGTCACCCTTCTGTTGTTCCTCCTCCTCCCTAAGTCTTCTCATCTTCTTCTTCTTTACAAACCTCATCCATTTCTTTACACCCCAGCGACTCAACTCTAAATCACGGTCGGCCTCATCATATATCTCCTCCTGTAACAACTCCTCTACTACATCCTCAAGTGTTATAATACCCACCACCCCTGCCTCTTTCGGAATAGATTCACCACGTTCAAATGCCTCACTTGCCAAATGTGGACGAGCCGCCACTATTGCAAGGTGTAAACCTCCTTTACCTCGACCGCCTGCAGCTTGAAACAAGTTGATAATATCAACTAAATGCATTGACGGAGAGATGATTGGTGGTCGAACTAATGGCAGTGTTGAGATTGGTCGACATTCACTACTATCCACTACAATTAACTGCCGTACTAATAACACACCGACAACTTGTGATATGTCATGAAAGGATGACGACGGATCAAGAGATGATGTGGTGGCAGCATCCTCTGCTTTAGGTTCATACACTGGCACTCGAGAGTATCCTCTCGACCAGATCTGTACCATTTGTTCCTCATCTAATATGGTATCAGATGGGAGGGCATATACACATCGTAATGGAGTACATACGTCAGCGGCACGTTTTGTTGTTAGGGTTAATGCACCCTCTATCATTGTTATCTCGTCTCGATGGTAGGTGCCATCCACTGCTTGATGCTGAGATGATGATGGTGTTGCTGTGGTGGTCAATTGATTTGATATAGAACGAATCGAATGATGACTATGGTGGCCGGTGGTAGTAGATGTTGTACTACTTGTGGACATGTGACTTGATGTATTGTCAAGTCCGCCATTCGAAGTGACGCCTCCTCCTCCCATTTTGCTTGTCTTTGTCAATAACACCTTCCGATTTGCACTCTTTCGTCTCCGTTTCTCTGCCAATTGTGATTCGTACTGAATACGCACGAGTGCCGATAGTTCTGTTCTGTTATAGTAGTTGCCTTCTGTAACATCCTCTTCAAACTCTCCTCCATGTGTATTATCATGACTACCTCCTACTCCACTTCCACTATCATCATGTAACACCCGATCCAACAACTTGGCAATCGGCATAGCTAACGGATATGTGATAAACATTACCACCTTAACTAATGGCACTAATCCGGCAGCCATCTTTACTTGATCTGGTCCAGTAAAGACTGCAGAAGGTACAATCTCACCAAAGAACAAGACAAGCGTAACCGAGACTAATATAGCTACATACTTACTTGGGAACAACTCATCTAAGAATAGCGGAAGTGCCTCATTGGCTAATGAATTAAGTAGTAATAATGATACTAGTAAACGATGACGTTTCGAATGACCAACTAATAATGGCAATAATTGTTCTGAATATTGTTGTTCTTGTAGGGAGGGTGATGCACGACGTTTAATTTCTAATGATAGTGGCTGTGTAGGTTGTTGAATTGTATGATATTAACAAGAGTGCATATGATGTGAGCATATGATGTGAGCAACATCAAACCATAAAACAAATAAGCATATTAAACAGTCATATTACACACATATTATATACTCACATCTAACGATAACATACCCATAGTTAATCCAGCAGCCAATGCAGCCATTGTAACACATACTAATGATAATAAACTGTTGGTTACTAGTTCTATATACTCTTCTTCTCCTCCCTCTTGAGAGTTGTTGGTATCTTCTTCGTCAATTGGATTATTGCTCTCCTCGACTTTATCACTACCGACTGGCAATTCCTCTTCAGATTGCAACCTCCTACTACTCTCATTAACTATACCATCAACACTCTGTTTTAGTATACGATGAACTTTATACCTCCTCTTTTCATCATTCTGCAATCCATCTACTTTGCTTGACTCTTTTGTAGATTTGAGTGGTTGAAAATTATACCAATAGTCTTCACTTAACAATAATTCGTTGTTATCAAACATAATATCATTGATATCTATACTGATGTCATTGTTAGTTTGAATGGTATTTGTGCTGTCTATTGTGATAGTGAAAGTTGTTGATGGATTATTGATGTTAGATAATTGCAAGGTGGAGGGTTGAGAAGACATGATTTGCAGCTCGATATCTTTGTTGATATCATCTAATATCTTACTACGATCGTGTAAATTATTATTATCAACATCATCTTCTTGATATCGCGTAGTAGTTATAATTGAGGGGATACGAGCATGGATAATAATTGGCAGTAGTGTTGCCACTTTGAAAAGTTGGATATTAATCATTTTTTTGTGTATATTTCGTTCAACTTTTTACACAAACCAAAGGATTGTTTATCGATCTCAACAACTTTAGAAGGAATGGTTATACTTTCTAACGATCTGCATTGGTTAAATGCAAAACTTCCCATCTCCTCAAGCCCCTCATTTAGCACGGCTTCTCTTAACACAAAACATTCACAAAATGCCTCGTCGCCAATACTTGTAACTGTAGAGGGTAGTGTAATACTTGTTAATGATTCACAACCAAAAAATGCACATTTACCAATCTCCACTAGCCCTTCATTGAACACTACCTCCTTCAGTTTAAGATGAAACTTAAACGCCCTTTCATCAATCTTATTAACACTAGGATGAAATCGTACACTTACTACATCATTGGGGACACACTGCCCATTGCCCATATACTCGAATACTTCTTCTGATGTATTGCTCGACATAATATATCTTATGCTTTATGCCTTTATGCTATTGTTATTCTTTCTAATCTCTGCTCTTGCCTAGATTACGATACTGCTGCCTACTACCACCGCCCAATGCTAATATCAATATGGATTATATTATTTCAAATGTGGAAGCGAGTATATAATAATCTTATGAGCAATATTATATTGCAAAAAGTTGTGTATTTTTTTGTAAATTTTTGCTGTGTATCTTTCAAACTCCGTATTGCAATGAATACTTATGCTACGATATTGATATATTGACTAATAATATTGGTATATGAATGCCTGTATTGATTGCAAAGAAGAGAAGGGAGAGAGTAAAGAGAGGAGAGGGAGGAGAAAGCAGGGATACCGTTTGGTCGCCATGTGCTGTAGATACTGCAGAAAGAGGTCTCTCCGGTTTAGAAGTAGCTCCCCTAATACTTTGCAAATCCTATTCTAATAACACTATAGAATACGACTATTTAACCGGTATATCCATTGG
>Ga0075439_14938_pt1 | contig 14989 bp, 6 predicted proteins | sample MintriSingleCell_FD_74264 | JGI IMG/M metagenome (GOLD analysis project Ga0075439, IMG submission 74264) | Marine eukaryotic communities from Monterey Bay, USA to study complex ecological interactions - Minidiscus trioculatus JGI Plate_4_G5... | ecosystem: Environmental > Aquatic > Marine >... | reverse complement strand
GGCTGTCACACGCATGATGGATCGCAAGGAAATATCTTTTTGCTTTGGTATCCTACTCAAAAATACTTCATTCCAATCTCCTATTGGAGTAATACTCCTATATGATGTTATGTCAAGGTCTACAACTAAACAATCCTACCTTGGACAAGTGATTGGTATCGTGCAAGCTTATATTACCTTGTTACGTTTCTGTGATAGTGGTATTCTATGTACATGCTCCTTCCCCTGGGGTTATTATAGTATTAATTTTGGTATTATCACCCTTTGCTTTAGTATCAATTTTGAATTTTATTTGGTTCATGCTAGCACTGGTATATTTGGTTTTATCATCTCTAAAACGGCTTGCTAATTCAATATGCAACCGGTTAAGTACATGATAAAGAACAGATGGAAAGTAAGAAGACAACCGACGGTAGGTTTGATATTATAGTCTAATAGGTACATTCTCATCTCGTCATCATGATCCAAAGCAAAGCAATAACAATCACAATCAAAGGAAGAGATGTACTCGAAGGTGTGATCCATGACCATATACTCGTCTTCTTTCGAAGCTCAATAGTCAAATGTAAATTAGTAAGACGTATATATTCACTATCCTTGCATACATAATACTTGCCATCTTGTATAGTTGGATTTGCATTTGATGTGCTCTTGTTGCTAGTGGTAGTAGTGGAGGATAATCCATCCTCACCTGATGTTGATGATGATGGCTTGATAATCGTAGCCTCAAATACTGGTAGACATGTTATATCATAACTATTCAATGGTTCTAAATCTGATATATCAACATTGCCCAAACACAGCAAGTGTAATATACATTCATGTTGAAAAGAAGAAGCTAATGCCGGCACGGGACTTTGAGCTGCACTCTGTGCAAAATATTCAGCCACTTGCTTTGATGATGAGAGGTATACACCTTCTCCTAACATGGCACCATTGGCACTTAGTGACCCATGATAGGATAAGTTGATTAAACCATGATTAATTATTGACCATGTACTTTCAATCTTTGTTCCGTGGTATGCAGTGATTGTACCGTATTTGTTGGCGTGTGCAGTGAAGGATGGAGAGGGTGATCCTAGTGCTGTATTGATGTTGATTGTCAGCTTTGCCACTTTACTCTTGGATGATGTCGTTGATGATGATGTTGATGATGATGATATACTACTATTGACTAATCGACTACCGCCCGTCCAAGGGAGAGATAGCAGAAATGTCAACAAGGTCTTTGCCTCTTCTGACTTATCATTTTGTTGTTGTATCATCTGCTGTTGTTGTCCACGAAACCCATGGATATACAACTGATTCGATGCTCCAAAGATACGATGAGACAATGCATCATCATTACCACTAAATGTATTGAATTCAACAGGTACAGGTGTACAGACCTTATTTCTATTTCGACCGGAAGCTGCACATCTCATTAGTAATGTTTGAATATCAATCATACTATGCATAGAAGCTTCTTTATTAGTTGTTGTGGTATTATTATTGGCTACTCGTGATACAAGTTTATCGAATGATTCTCCTCTCTTACTAGTGTCATCATCAAGTTGAGATATTGTTGGAAAGTTGTTATTGAGCAATTGCAATAGTTGTGATGCAATTAAGAATAGAGATGGACTACTTTTGTTTGTGATTAAGGTAGAAGTATTAGCAGCAGTAGTAGCGGTATCCTTTGTAGTTGACAGTTCATTGCATAACTTGTTTAGTTGTGATTGTATACTTTCTGACATTGCTGTGGTTGGAGCATTACAATCAGAGCATGCTATTAACCTTGTATTTACTGATATTTCAAATGTTAAAAAGATTGGAATTGATGACTGGTTGTTATTTTGCATAATGTGATGTGTATGCAAATATGATAATCGAATCTTTCCTCGATCACTATCATTAGATTCGGGTGCAATGTATTGCACACTTGTATATCCTCTATTATACTTTTGTTGATTCTTGCCCCCCCTGCTACTTCCACTCTTCATCCACTCATGTCCTTTACTTGCAGAGGCTGTCGAAATAAATCCTGGCTTTGGTCGGAAGTGACGTAATATTGTGGATATCTCATCGTCATCTACATATGTTCTAGTAGTATCGTTATTCATTGTTTAATATGCGGAGCAGTACGAGGATATCGAGGTTTCTTCACAAAGCAATAAGGATGCAGCACCACTCCTTTAATAGTATGGACTTTTTTGTATTTTTATATTGATGATCGGCGGCCACCACGATATAATACTATACTACTACAACGAATAACACAGTATGTGATTTACCTCCCCAATAGATGATTGTAGAGAGATGACGTACATACCTACATACAATATCACGTACAAACTCTGCCTTCATCAAGAAGCTATAAAAACGTTACATCGCTAAAATATCGATATGATTCACTTTTATTATTTGAGTGAAGAGTAAGTACCAAGTAGCGGACCAACTCGCTCCCTCTCTAGTGTTATATTATTGGAGATTAGCGAGAGACGATGCATTTTACATAGATTTGGAAAGGATTACATACGAATTTACAGTGCGATATAAATCCAAAAACCGGTATCGCATAAACCTTCTTAGTGGTACCATATTGGTTGGTCAATTATTTATAATATTACATGGTGGTATCATTCTCAGAAGAGCAACCAACTATAATATATAAATATGATATATCAAAAAGTACAAGTCAATGTAATAAGGAAGCAGATATTATTACAGCCAGTGTTTATGAGCAATTGAAACTTCTTGATAATTTTAACAGCAAGAAAAAGAGGGGACCTAAAAAGATAATAAGATGTTCACCTATTATTGATGCTGGCATTGAAAAGAATAAGAAGTTAGGGTTAGGGTTGTATTCAGATGTAGATGAAAATACAAGCAATACATCTCCAACATGCGGTAAATATAGCCCTAATAATAATACCAACCTCTCCACTGAAAGTAGTACCATGTTGAGTACCTCACCGCATGCCAGTCAACGTGGCAGCAAGAAGGAACAAACTCTGATAGAATCAAAGAAGAAAAAGAAAAGAAATATGTTAGATAGTGATAGCAGCAGTGAAGAGGAAGCTCCATTAACTAAAGAATCATTTGGTATATTACAATTGAAAAGGAGGGTGCGTATTGATCAGGAGAAGAAGAAACGAGCTGCTGCTGCTGAACAGTCTATGGTTGAACAATATCAGATGGAAGTTGAACTTCAACCAACAATTGATGAGGGTGCTTATCAGTCTAAGGTTGGACAACATCATATGGAAGTTGAACAACAATCAGTTGATGTGGGTGATTCTTCAAAAGATGGCATTGATGACCAGGAAGAAACAGCTAGTTTTGTGGATAAAGATAAGTCACAATCGATAAATGAATCAGCGGCAGCGGTAGTAGATCTTGAAAGTATATGCACCACGGATTGTGGTGGTGAGGATATTGAAGAACTACGGGGTATAGACAAATCTTCTAGCAAGGAATCTAAAGTTGTGGCTGATCGACCTGTAATCAAAGAAAAAGAACAATCAGTACCACCCTCAAAGGAAGATGATGATATGGAAGTAGAAGTTATAGAAGGCAAGGGTGTCAAAAGTAGCTATTCCCCATTAAAAGATGGAGGGGTGAATAAAAAACTTTCTCCCAATAATACTATGCAGGAGAGAGTTGAAAGTGATGCCGTTGTCACGGGTGGGGAGGATATTAGCAAAAGCGGTATCAATACAAGGCTGACGGTTGATGAAAGAAACAAAAAGATGAGTCAGGGAGATAGTTCTGCCCTTCTGATTGATCTTACAAGCAGCGGAGATGAAGACGAATCATCAACTACTCAGGTTTGGATATGTGGAGCGTGTACATTGGAGAATACAAATCCATTGGCACTAGCTTGTGAGGTGTGTGCCGTTTCCAGAGAAGAATCTGAGAAGTGGAAGTCAGCTCAATGGGCATGTCCGACATGCACTCTACTCAATGATAAAAGCTCATCGGTATGTGAGGCTTGCCAGAGTCCTCGTGGTGGTAACAAATCATCAGCGCCATCTAAACAGCTAAGAAAGAAGAGACGGTCGGCTGGGGATAGTGAAAGGCTACGCCAATTGGCAATGTGGGAAGAGGATCGAGCCTCAAGTAATATGAAGAATAAGAAGAGGACACGGCATTCATTCCCCGGGGCAGCTGTGGCATCTACTTCATCATCAAATTATAATAGTATCGATTTACAAGGATTAGCAGCAGCTCGTCATGAACGTCAAAGCATGAAAATCAAACCACATCATTCCGCTGGGGGTGGAGATAGTACATGGATGCCGGGAGAGTTTGGTTTATCAGGAACGGTTCGGTATTGGGATTTGACTCAAAGTAGTGTGTCATCAAGCCGGCACGCTCAAGTCAATGCAGGTCTTTGTGGAGCTGGACATCGACACCTTGCAACTATCATGAAGACGCTTAATAAACGGACACCTTCAGTGACTTTGAAACGTGCACAATACCTCGTCAATCCTACTCTCCTTCGAAAGTTTGAGGCGTTAAAGACTCGGTTAAGTGGCAGTCATAATGTTGTATATCTATTTCACGGCACAGGAGAACAGAATATAGACTCTATAGCAACAAAGGGCTTCCTAACAAGGCATGCTGCCTCGGGTCCGGGTCTCATTTGGTTTAGTCGACAAAGTACCTACTCATACGGCTTCACGGCCAGCGTGCCAGGAAAGGGACTTTCATCATCATCAAGTGCTTCATCATCCTCGAGCTGGGGGGCACGAGGTATGAGTGGAATGATGATGCCTGATCCAGGAGCAATAGCCCCGTCTGGGCGTATGTTTATATGTGCATTACTTGTTGCTAGGAAACCGTCGGAAACTAGTAATGTTGGAGATAAAGGACAAGATGTTATTACAATGACAAAAGAAGCTGCTTGTCTCCCGGTGTACCTTATTGACACTACTACGGACAGTCCTGCATCATTTCCAGGTGGTTTGGCTCTGCCTGGATTTGGACAGACGTCTCAGTCGTTTCAAGGAAAAGGAAATACCTTGGGTGGACGTAAGCTCGGATGATTTAACTCATTGACCTTGAGAGTTGAATACAGGCACAGAATTAGAAGAGGAGGAGATATCAGATCATTGCATCTACTAGACTTGGTAAACGGAGGTCATCATAGGGAGTCATCTTCTATATCCAATACCGAAACAGAGAAAGGGCACTAGAAGATATTCAAATAATAAATGTCCTAAGATCATCAATTCTATCTAAATCTGAGTGCTTTCGATACGTGTGACATACTCCTCTGAAGAAGATTCGAATAACAACTTTCTATGCAACCCCCACCCAACTGTTCAAATGTATCTCCCCCCCCCCCGTTTACTCTTTGGATACTCCATACTAAAAGCTAATCAGTGTTAGTTGGTACTAGTCGGCCAGAAGTTATAGAACTCAAACCATTGGAGGCTCCCATTGTCTTGGAGAACAAACTTATTGCCAGGATCTAGACCAAAGTCCTTTGTCTCCTTAGTACCATCCTGGCATGAAACTGTCAAGACTTCATTACCATCAATGGAAGAATTATCAGTATTAAGGGTATAATCTGCCTCAAAACCACCAGGTCCTCCGAATTTTCCGCATGTCCCTGGCAGCCATTTGTCATCACTATACCTAATAGTTGCAGTATCTCCATCGCAGACAATAGAAATCAATTGCCTCCCATCGACCTTCAAAATCGGAACAAGAGACGCCCTATATGAGTATGTTAGGTATCAACAACAAAAGATTGTAAGAAGTGGGTGGGTATGGTGCACAAGATGTGATAAGATCTTTTTTGCATAGAAGAGAAGACAACTACAAAAGGATATAGTGCACAAAACTTGACGATGAAGATCTTACCTCGCTACTGCTACTGCCACTGCCGAACGGTTCCTCCAATCCACGACGAAGATTGGTCTTCTTCCTAGAAGTATCGGCGGTTGTAACGGAAGCCAGTGCGGCAGTAAGTAGTAGTGAAAGCTTCATGATGATTGATATGCTTGCGGGTGATAGATTTGACTGTGATTTGTATTTTATGTGAGCATCAACTGAACTTAGCACAGTTACGAGGCAGTACAATGTAGCAATTGCAATTATCTAATCTGTGTGTATTGCCAATTCAAGCAGTATCAAGCACAGGCCAGTTTTATTGAGTGGTGCTTATCATTCTCATGATTGATTCACTCACGCAATCCACATAAAGTTGTGGGGTGTGAGAAATAGTAAAGCTCAACCGCGATCCAAGTAGGAGTTCTCATCGTTTACTGCCCTCATATCCCTAATGTTCATTATCTCAACCCTAATGAACGCTTTTGAATGTATGCAAGCCAACACTAGAATATGCTATCACATTATGATTGTGACTAAATGCCTTGGCATCTGATGAAGAGCAACTTCGATACTATTTCAATGATGTTGACTGTACCTCAATTAGCTGCGCTGTTTCATATGGTATGCAGTACCTATCAATGGCCACAACAATCTATATACAAAATGGCCAAACCTGCATCTTTCTCTATCTTTCTTCTTTTTGATCCACTATCAAACACCTACACCTTTTCATTCCTTCTTCTTCTCCTCTCCCTTCTTCTTCTCTTTATAATTGACAACCATACCGCACATTTTAATATAAAATACCAATTGCAATATATAAAACAATACACTTGGCCATATTAACCAATCTATATCACCCTTTAGTTGTATAACATATGTCGAATAGACAAAGTGCGGTACCCATATGATACGACATAATGTAAATGAAATGAAGAATATGATGAATGATTTGTAGCTTTTTGTGTTCTTCCAATGATTGAGAAAGGGCTGCAATATGATGAATGAGGAGAAGGTATTGAGAGATATACTAACCGATGTGCATCAGCTGTGTATATAAACACACATCACACATCAAACGAACGAGCAATCAAACAATACATACCGTGCTAGCCTCTGCAAAGAATCCTTTACTAACACTCCGTAACTTAACATGTTTGACATTCCACCCAGTAGCAACATTTAACACTAATGATATAACAGCATGTATTATCCATATATACTCTTTTCGAACTACCGCATCTAACAAATCAATAATAAAGAATGATATAGAATAACATAATGGTATTGATTCTGGTATGATTTGTTGTATTGATAGATATGCTAATATACAGAGTGGTACTGAATGTAGATTTGATATGAAGGTGGAATCGCCGAATCCGTCGGGTTTGCCTGTTTTTGGTGATAGCGTTGTGTAATAGTAGGCTGCAAACCATATAGATAGGAATGTAATGAGGAGTGATATCTCGAGTGATGTAATGGATGTATAATCGTCGTATGATATCATGATATTGAATACTTTCTTTTTTCTACTTGTTTGGGTAATAAAGGACTTCTAAATGATGTATCTATTGTGCAACAATCTCCCCAATAAGCCGGCAATTGAGATCATCTATAACCCATGGGTTGAGTGATGCATGTTCTCAGTTGATGGCCGTTTTCGCCACTTTTATTCTGTCATATTTTCTAGACACCACCGCACCTATCTATCACTCCTTGTTGTAGTTGTTAGGCGTATCACATTGCAATAACGTCGTTTGGACGATGATCTATTCATATCTCTCCTCATTATCGTGTACATATACCTAGGATTCGAGCCTCAGCACATAAAAGGATACCGCACGACAAAAGATATCTAAATGACCATATCTTTTCCCATCACATTAATGATGTACTGCAATCTCAATATCTATCCAGAAATAATAATATATGAAGGATTATTAATATTATTTAGTATAAGAAAGAAAAGATGATATATAGAGTTCATTAGGGTTGAAGTGTGTGAACAATAGGGATAAATGCGCCTCCAACAATAACTTTCGGATACAACAACATGTGTTAACAACTTGATAATAAACAGCCATCATCTGCAAAACGAGAACATAGTTGGAACTTAATATCTCTGCCATCCAACTTCTCTGCCATTTTCTATATGATACTAATGGCCATCCTCCGCCAAGCTCATACGGATAACTGCTTAATTTCTGTAATATCTAGTGATTCATTGGGCTACTATTAAAACTGGGCACTAGTTAACTTTGGCACCTCTGGGCGCTTGATTGCAATATTAAGTTTAGAAGCATGTAAAAATCAAGTACATTGAAACGCTACACATGCTCATAAAATACAGATTTTCATCAAATCAATTCTATATCTCTTCAGCGCAACGCTTCTTCCAATATCAAAGTCAAAGACACATATTGTACATCATGAAGCTTTCGCTACTACTTACCGCCGCACTGGCTTCCGTTACAACCGCCGAGACTTCTGAACACAAGCCAACAAGTCCCTCAAAAAGTTCGAAGAGAGGAAAGAACAGTAAGAAGGGGAAGTACCCATTCAAAGACGTGGTAAGATCTTATCTATGGTGTGAACTGATCAACCCAAACATTATCTCTTCTCATGCCTCCTAATGCTTATCTATTCGTTTGATATCCAACCACACCGTAGACCACTTGTTCCGATTTTGAAGGTCGTTGGGAAGCACTTGATGGTGAAGATTACAGCAACCTTTTGATTTCTATTGTCTGCGATGGAGATACCGCAACTATTAGGTATAGTGATGACAAATGGGTAGCACCGACATGCGGAGAATTCGGAGGACCCGGTGGCTTTGTAGCAGATTACACACTTAATACTGATAATTCTTCCATTGATGGTAATGAAGTCTTGACAGTCTCATGCCAGGATAGTACTGATGAGACAAAGGACTTTGGTCTACTTCCTGGGAATAAGTTCGTTCTCCAAGACAATGGGAGCCTCCAATGGTTTGAGTTCTACAACTTTTGGAAGGTTAGCAACGGGCAGTGCCACTAACTCTGATTAGCTTTTAGTATGGATGCCTTGAAAGAGTAAACGGGGGAATATACATTTGAACAGTTGGGTGGGGGGTTGTATAGAAAGTTGTTATTCGAATCTTCTTCAGAGGAGTATGTCACACGTATCGAGAGCGCTCAGATTTAGATAGAAGTAATGATCTTAAGGACTGACAAATTAAATTTCACGAGGTAGATCTACCTTATCTTCATCTGATATCATATTCTTAGTTTGTTATTCTAAGCTTTCTCTAGCTTGGCTATAGATGCAAAAGCCCCTTGATAAAGTCAAATACACCAATCTTCTCCAAGCCCTGCTCGAGTATTAAAGTTCCTGCTGCCTTGTACAATGAACTAAGACTTATCTTTCCTAATGGTACCATCGGTCTCACAGTTAAAGGTCTAGGATCTTCTTCTCCGTATCGACTCTGCCAAGCCATCAGTGCAGGTAGAATTAGGAACAGTACACTTGCCCCGAAGATACCCGTGTAGTCTATAATATTGAAATTGTTAATATCAAACTGATCTGAATAGTATCCCAGCCCTATCGAAACGAATGCGGGAGGTAACAGTGTCAATAATGCTACTACCCACTTTTTGAAATCTTCTCTTGGTCCGTATGACTTGGAGGCGCCATTCTCGAATCCAATAGCGTCGTTGAATTCGTTAACAAATCCTAGGACTACACCCGTCAAGCTTGTTATCACTGCCAATTCGGATACTATAGCTATAGATGATTGCAGTAACGGGCTAAAGTTCTGTATATCTAGCGATGGAGATATAGTAGAAGAAACTGTGGTTATAGCAGATGGGTCTCTCACGCTAACCATATCTCCCAGTACTACATTTGAACTCTCTTGTAATTCTTGTATAAGTGACGACGCCGAAGCGGCAGTAGCACCAGATTGACTGGCATTGCCAAGTATCATTGCATTCCAAATTAGGTATATTATCAATGCAGTTGTTGAGCCTATATGAGAGTATATGTTAGGTGGTTGATGAGAAACGGTGACACATCTTGTGAGCATTGACCTCATGCAACATACTATCAAGCCAAACCAACATGCAAATACAAATAAAGACTTACCCAACAATATAGCCTTGGTAATCTTATTCTTATCACCCTCCAAATCATAGACAACTCTTGGAACTACTCCATGGTACGTCCACGACATGAATAACAACGGAAACGAATTCAATACAACCTCAGGATGTTGATTCTCACTTGCAATCAATGCACCAAAGTTGGTCGTTGGCAACCCGACACAAACAGCACCCAAAAAGGCAACCAATGTAAGTGGTACAAACAAATGTGTCATACTTTTCTGTACAGTATTGAATAAATCAGCAGTACTTAGAAACAATCCCAATCCCAAAGCAAAGATACTCCGCGCTACGAATGCATCAGTATTGAAGAATGACATATCGCCCGTCCAAGCCGATGCTTTTAACTGTGCATTCATATATATTGTCCCACCATCTAATATATCATCTAATCCACTCATTTGTAATAATTTCATTAATTGATCCCCGCCTTCACTAAGGTATACTCCTAACACTAAATAACTAACAATTAGGAAACCAAATCCGGCTAACTTCCCGCCTACATTACCCAAGTAACTGTTATACAATTCCAATAAACCGACATTACGTACTCTCCCAGTTTCACCACATCGATTAATTAATAACTCAGAAGTTAATAATGCACTTATTGTCATGTATACCCAAGCTACCAATGTGGCTACCAATGTTGGTAAATATCCACTTGTACTAATTGCTGTTGGTAGATTTAATAATCCACATCCTAATGCTGTGCCGCATAATAATGCTGCACTTGATATATAATTAGTGGAACTTTCTTTGTTGGAGATACGCCTGTTTACTGATATTATTTCGGTACCATTGGTATTGAGTTTAGTTGTATATTCGAGATTTGTAAATAGAGCTGGTTCACTACCATTGAGATAACTTTCGGAAGAGATTAGTCGTTTTTCATCAATCTTGCCTACTTTATCAGATAACTTTTGTAATAGTGGTTTGTACTTTTGACGTAGTTTGGTCCATTCATCAGTATTTGTGTTTATTGGTGGTGAAGTTTGTTCGTTTGATGTGTCAGAAATGTGGTGGTGAGACTTTGCAGACTCTTCCTTTGGCTTAGATATCGTCGAGCTATCGACAGAGCTTTCTGTACCTATCAAACTGCTGTCAATACTGTCATCTATAAAGGGTCTATCGTCTGATGACGATGAGGTTGTATTCTCCTGTTCCACTGGGGATCCAGCCATTTGCAATGTATTTGCTCGTCGATTTGACGGCACATGAGATGTGTGACACGATCTCCACAGAGTCTCATGTGACGGCCTTCTACCGACGATATGTTTTCTATGAGATGGTAATGATATTGGAGGTTGAAATGCTGAAGCATATTGCAGTTGTGTAGGGCGATATACTATTGAGAGTATGACCAACCATTGTAAAGCACCCATCATTTATTTATTGTCGGTGGGGTATCTTGCTGTTAATCCCCGCCGCTAGAGAAATCCAAGTAATAATCTATCCCAAGTATATCTAGATAACACGCCCAGAGACTGATAAACTGCTCTTAATATCTCGATAGCCGCCGCCACTCACCCCACCTCCTAGGGAGAAGATTCATCTTTGTTACTGCGTCACAAAGTATCAAAAGGAAACTTCATTTTCTATAAAAATTATCTTTGAAACTTCTAGTAGAGCAAATTAAAAATTATTAGGTGAATGATACATATACATACCTCTAGCAATATTACCATATATACTTATCAGGCCCTTCTTTCATATAGAAAGCTTGGTTCTTTGCAATTATACACCGTAGGCGGGTTATGTACTAGTTCTGGTGATGAAATATGGCAGGACACGAGCTCAATTTCTAGTATTAAAAAATACATGTCATATTGCCAACATTATTCTGAGACCATCCTCTTGGCGTGTCCATTTCATACTGTCAGTATAAATGGAGACCCGGCGGCACGATATACATTATCAACTAAGTTCAATATTGAGGTAATTATTAGCTGTCATTATATAAGTATACCCCATCACTGTGTATGATCATCACTTTATAATTATTACTTCAATAACATCAAAATAATATAAAGTCTCACCTCTATCTCACATCAAAGAAATATCTCATAAATGGTACGATCAAGGAAGAAGAGTAAGGGACGAGAAAGAAAAGCAAAAAAGGAGGAGGCTGTAAGGACAGCAGTGTACAACGAATGGCGGGCATTAGCACGCGGAGAAGTTATTGATGGTAATGGAAGAATTGTTGCAGATGTAAAATGTAACCATGGATTTGAGACTGTGATCCCAGAAGATTTAAACCATCCTGTGTGTGGATTTTTAAGCTCTTATTATAATAAGATGGGTTGGTTTGAGGCACTCTTCAAACACGAAACAACTATTTGTACTGACAGCAACCGTGAAATGACAATTGACATTATGATTAGTATTGGTACAAATTTGATTATGTATAAAAAACTCCGCACAAATGAAGATATCAAACACGTTTGTGATATTGCCATGATTATTACGGTGCTTGATCACTTTAATGGGGTTAGTATTGGATCAACCATCTGCAGCCGAGAGGTGACGCCAAAGCTAAGAAATCTATCCTACGAAGGTATTGAAAGAAAAAGAGATGTTTTGAAGGTTTTCTACAAACGAAACACATGCTCTTGTTTGGGTAATATGTATTCAGAGTCCAGAAGAACATTCAGGAAGCTTGGACATTGCAACCATTGTCAAAAAGTAAGTGAACGTGCTTTACTGGATGTCTGTAGCCAGTGTATGGTAACTCAATACTGTTCGAGGGAGTGCCAAGTTGCAGCTTGGCATAGACATAAGAACAAATGTGTCGACGATTGCAAAGATAAATGATAAACAAAGTTTAACCACAAAGACAAGGTATGGTGGGACGATCAAGGTGACCCTCTGGCCGTTAAGATACACCCGCTGTCGACGTATATCCAATGTCGAATAAGGTGGGAAGAGTTGTGAATGATACTGATACTTGGATGTAAAGTTTATGAATAAGCTAGATTAAACAACAGAATAGATGAACCAATGGGGTGCGAGATTAACTTTTCTTTACATCAAATACAAATCGTTTATCTTTTACACATGACAAGATGAGCGCAGCTCATATATCTTGCCTCTCATTCAATGGTACCATATCATACAAACAGAAACACCTGTGTCTCTACTTTAGAATCCACATTCCGACGGATAGACTTTCCTCCAGGCATCTCTCATTTCTGAAGATAGTTGAGGATGATTCTCTTGGAATTCCATTGGTGCCTCCGCAAAACTAACAAGTACTGTGTTAACGGAACTATCTACCACGCTCAGAAGAATCGCAGCAATAACCAAACCTATCAAGAATGAGAAGCTGTTGTGTGCAGCGTGTATGGTTGGGAAAGATAAGTCAGCTTAAGATAGAGAGATAATGTTGACCGAAAAGATCGTATCATATGAACAACTTACCCAAAAGCAATCCCCATGGCTGAGGCGGATGATCCCTCTACATAACCCTCAAACCATGAAGGATTGATTTCATTCAAAACTAGCCCAACGCAACCGGTCAAGCCGCCGATGATTAGACTAAATAGAGACAATACATTCGATATAAGATCGTCACTAATGATGATACTCCAGCCTTTTTGGGCAAATAGCGTAAATACATTCTTTCCAGCCTCGAGGTAACTGCGTTATCACGATTTGTGAAGATGAAAGAGAGATGATTGAAACTTCTATTAGTACATGAGGTTTAAACAGGCAATTAAGGGCAAGCAAAGGTCAAAAGGGTAGCCAAAACACCACGCACGAATTCACATGGCAAAACAATACAAACGCTGACATTCCTGTACCCGTACTGTTTGTTTTGTGAAAGGAGGCATGCAGTGTGATATGTGTTAGCCTATTCAACAACTAAATGTCATCATATCAAAACGAGGTATCGATAAGGTACTTACCATCCCCACATAGATGTAAGCAAACTTGTTGAAATACTCAAGGACCCCTTCCAAACAGCGCAATAGGCATTCAACCAAGCATAGCAAGAAGGCTGCACATCCATCCGTGCTATTATCATTCCTCGCGCTCTGAACCATTGCCCGTAAAGTTTGGATAATTGCTACCAAAAGACTACCGAAGCAGATTGATCCAAATGATGTTGTCGTAGCTCTGACAAAACTATCCTTAATAGCAACTGAACAACTGGAAGATGCGCGTTGACAGTTTATGAAGACGAGGAGAGGTAAACATAGCATATGTTAGTACATGTGGGTTGCAAAGGGCACAGCAAATGAATGCAATGGAGGGACAAATGAAGGAGCCAAATCACCAAGACTTCACATTTGAACACACATATGTACATGATAAAACAATACAAACGCGGACTTTCCAGTGATTAGCATCCTCTGGTGCAAACCACCAGGTTGAAACTTAAGAAGGGAAAAGACGATGTAATGGAGTTTTGATGCAAAAGATATAAGTTTGGTACAGAAGATGTGAACACTCAATCCTTCACTGGCAGATATAAATCAACACAATAAAAGGACTTACCCACTCCGGCAATTGTCACATGAATGGTATTTTGAAATACTTGCTCCGACCAAAAGATAGCAAGTAAGAGTAGGAAGAAATATCCCCATGCTAGATTGCCGTCACACGTTGTTGTTATTTCCCCATTGAAATTGGTAGTAGTATCACATAATCCCTCTCTATCATACACTCCAACCAACGCTACTATCCATAACATGGAGTAAAAGAATGAGAATATTGTAATAAGATATGCTACCAAGATAACACCTGAGTTACTCTTCACGGCAGTTAATCCAGAATTGAGATTTGCCGCCGCAAAGGGTATACGTCTCCATACACAACAAGCGTAACACACCGATATCAAGAAGAAGATGCCACCAAAAATAGCCCCGATGATATTACCATAGAGTGCTGATACTACCACCATCGCTAATGACATTACTAATGAGAATAATAGTGAAATCTGAATAAGTAACTTGGGACACATCGACATTACAAATAGTGATAATGCCGAGAAACCGAATGAACATCCTCCTGCAATTAATGAGGCT
>Ga0075439_10465_pt1 | contig 15025 bp, 12 predicted proteins | sample MintriSingleCell_FD_74264 | JGI IMG/M metagenome (GOLD analysis project Ga0075439, IMG submission 74264) | Marine eukaryotic communities from Monterey Bay, USA to study complex ecological interactions - Minidiscus trioculatus JGI Plate_4_G5... | ecosystem: Environmental > Aquatic > Marine >... | reverse complement strand
GAAAGTAGTCAAGAAGATGGATTGAATCTCCTCACTTTGTGTCATTGGATCGAGAGTACCTCGGATAATACTGCATCTGGTATTACTAATCCCGATGGTATACTTGCCGAGACATTCTTAGATGCCCTCAAGGAAGATAATGAATTGAGCACTGAAAAGATTAATGCCATTCGTAAGCAGTTACGTGACCGTAAACGTGAGCTTGCAGAAGAGAGGAGGAACAAAGCCTTGTCAGGTATGAGATTGTCAGCTGGTTCTTCTAACGCTGCCGCCGGCCAAGGACAAGAGTCTGCCTCAATGTTTGGAGGTCTATTCAATGCCTTCTCATCCTCCACAGCAGCAGCCTCTACTTCTCAGACACGTACAACAAGGGCTGCCAAAGCCAAGGAAACGGCGGCAGCAAAACCCAAGGAAGTACCTGCCTGGATGGCAGAGATGGAAGCCATGGACGACGAGGCTGGTGTTACTTGTGCTGTATGGTAAGTGTATGATATGTCTTTATCTTGTTTATACATAGTGGAGAAGAGGTCATGCTCACATCTTGTGTTCTCTTGTCTCATCTATCATCAACAGCCAAGAAGGGCGTACACTTCAACCATCCGAGCTGCTAGGTTTGTATGCATACCTCAAGAAGGTTACAATCCCATCGAATCAAGGCGGCAACAAGGGAGACATCGATGGTTGTATGATGCTACTGTCCCTTCCTACAAGCTTGCCTAGTTCATTAACAGGTAATGCTGATATGAAGGCCTTGTTCACCAAGGCAAGAAGTGCTACCAATGCATTGGAAGGCTCGTCTCATGCTCTAAACGCTATGAGTGCATCGTCTTCTTCTTCGAGTGGTAGTGGCAATAGTAGGTCAAATTATTACATTACGACTGTATCAGCAGGCAATGCCATTCACTGCTCGTGTCACAAACGAGCCAAGACTGCTGATCGGAATCATCCCAAGGCACCCAAGTCTGAGTGGGAAGGAGCTAGTCTCCGTAACTCAAGAGTAACATGTAATGTTATCCTACCCCTCGTCTCGTCCAAGGCATCCACGGTGTCTCTTCTGAATGTTGAAACAGCACTTGCTGAATACAATGCCATTGCAACTAACACGTTGGGTGTCAGACAGAAGTCCAACTTGTGGGGATGTCTACATGACATGCGCTTCCTCCTTCTACGTATGGCATATGGAGAGTCACTAAGTGTGGACTGTGGCGGCGGCTCGTCATCGTCTAACTTTTTGTTGCTTCTATATCAACTCTACTCAGCGGATATGTTTGCCCAGAATGCCGAACATGATGAGAGTATAGAAGTTAGTAGACATGCACGAAATCTTAGTGCAGGCTTTATTGTGGCCGAGGATATCGTGGATGATGTGAATTTCGACAGGATTGGTACCAGATCAAAGAAGTTGGAGAAAGGATGTGCCGATGCTGCACCCATGAGTGCTCTACTTTCTATCCTGTTTTACAATATGGACGACACGAAGTCGGCAAGTGGTAGTGCCAAGAAGGCTAACGAGGAAAGCAAACAAACACCCTCTCCTACAAGACAGTGGGAGACTTATAAGGATACTTTCCTTGCTGGTTTAGTTCGTTGTGCTGGTCGGAGACATTCTCTTGGTCTGACGAACAGTGGATGTGTCACATCTCGTGGCATATCCACCGGCCGTAATAAGAATGTTGAGAAGGCAAGGTCATATCTCGAATGGTCTGAAGATGACGAAGCAGCAATGAATAGAACTACAATGATTGAAGAGTATGGCAAGGCATTACGTCCTATGATTACATTATATGCCGTGTTTGATCAACTCTCCAAGGAGTTCGTGGTAAACAACGATGATGAGAGTACCGAAGAATCATCAGAACGTTTAGCTGCCAAGTTGGAATCATGTTACAAGGCCGCTACTATCCAAGAGCTTCTTCAGATTGCCGATATTAATGTTGGTAACAATGTTATATCCAAGTTATTCGAGAAGGGATGTAGTACAGCATACTGACGATTAGAAGTTGAGAAGAGGATACCAATGCCATGAGTCATGTGTAAGATTTGTTTTGAATGGTCAATCATGTCACTCCTATCATGGGAGTTTAATATCAGTTGAGAGTCTTAGCGTGGGAAATAGAACTGTAAATATATTAGATAGAACTATTTGTTTTGATGAACACTGTTAGTTTAGCTAAACTCTATTGCAATAGACTACCCTACCATAACCTACATTACCATGATATATGAATCTCGTAGCGACAATCCCTCATCAATTGAGACAAAGGATGATATACAGCAAAGAATAACATCACCTCCGCAGATTATGAGGGTTCAGACACACCAAATCTTCTCATTGAATCACCATGCCCATCGTGTTTATACTCAACACCCTCCTCATGATATAGAAGCCGCCTTTCCTAACCCATATCGTACAAATGTAACCAGTCAAGATAAGCTACCCAGCCATACAGTATCTCCTCCATCCACGGCGGCGGTAATATTAACAAACGATACTAAACGTTCACTACCCAATAATATATATTCACTAACAGAGGCCGGTCGATACTACTACAGCATGGACGTACACCCTCTCAAACAAGCACAGAAACAAATCAAAGATGCCGATCAAATGGCCAAGTCTTCACCGTTCCTTCTACCAGTTGTGTGTGTAACTACCGTGATGATCTTTGTAATTGGTTTATTTGTACTATATCAAGCTCATGGTTCTGACGTTGAGGAGTGATTTGGTGTTGATGATGACCGTGTACAATGCTACACTCACACGAGATCATTGTTTTATATATGTTTAGGAGTTTATATGTTGATTAATGTAAAGTAATGATACAGTTCGTGATATACTGAAACAGTTCGTTCCCTTCCTTCAATTGCAATAAACAACATCTTCTAATGATTTGTAATTCTATTATACCGCAAGGAGGTATATGTTTCAGTTTTGCAAGGCCAGAGAGAGAGACATATGTAAAGATATGTCCATCAATTCACTCTACCACCCCATGAACCCAATTGTGTGAGAAAGCAGCCACCGGCATCTAATAATCTCATCAATCTCCATCTTTGTTTCATTCATACTTTGGTATCAAATTGTACATCTATCCTCAGTTTATACCTCATAGTAATCTATGGCATATATCATATACAAAAATTAACCCCCTCAAAACATGGCACTTTGTCGTCTATTCGGTATAGTATCTCTCCATCTACCAGTATCACCACTACCAAATTTACGTTTAATCACAAACAATAGTCCACCAATTAGTACAATCAATCCAATAATATGTAACATATTGAATTCATCATTACCATTATAATAATAATTCTTGAATACATCATCGGTGTTACGATCCATTATATTATTCTTATTATTATTATTGTAGACATCGTAATCATCATCAGCTTCTATCAAATTAGGATCCCATGCATCATCTTGTTTTATTTCTTTTGTGGATGGTGGATTTGTTGGTGTTTTCAGTTGATGTTGTGGTTGTTGGAGATTACGGAGACTTGTCATTTGCATTTTTGTTATTTCGGAGTTACTTGATAGCTTGGTTGTTTTGCTAAAATTCTACCGCTTAATAATTTGAACCAAGGGTATCACCGCCGAATAGTCTATCTCCTATATATTCTCAATATTTGCCGCGTATAATGATATGAACCTATTCTGTGACTACCCATCTATCCGTGAACTTACTATCACTTATCACCCTTTTTATTCTAAAACGTTGCATCGCCAATATTTCTCTGCCATTCCACATTTTCAAAGCTCACCGTTCTTCAGAGTTTGCTATTGTTCTCTCTGGATATACTGCAGATCATATCATATTATTTAGTATTGCTTAATAACTGATTGTTGATACCCGGAGGTAGGCGCTGTTATCGAAGAATCAACATCTCACAAAATACAAGTTACAAAATTTTGATCACATCATATGCACAAAATATCTGCTACATAATATCGATTGGTCTATTGCAATAATAAAGCTCGTATATAGAATAAACATATATTAGATATATCATGTCTTCATCTCCGGTTTCAGTTGCATGCTATAAGTTTGAGAACTTCAAAGATAATGCATACGAATACATGAATTATGGTTTTAACAGTTCAGACGTAACAGGTACAACTTGGCAGCTTTGTTTTTATGCTAACCCATTAGAGGAGCAGGATGATGGAACTACTCAAGGTGACGATAGTGTACGGGGATATTTCTCATTGTATTATGATGAACAGCCTACTAGCGTAGATCGCATTACTTATAACATCGACATAAGTGTCAAAGTTTCATTATTTGTAAGGAATCAATTGGGTGATGTTGTGCATAAGCATAACCTACCTACGAAAACATACCATAATGATGACAGCTATGAACTTGAATGGTTTGATTTTCCACAATGGCCAAAGCTAAAGGAAATGCTAGTTGATGGTAAGCATCTAATCATTGACGCCGTCATTCAATATCAAGACGGAGCTCCTTATTATGCACCCAAAAATCCATTCGGACAAAATATGCTTAAGTTGTTGGACAGTGAAGAGGACAAAGATGTATTCTTCAATATTGGCAGTGAGATTATTAGTGCACATAAGTTGATTTTGAAAGCAAACTCAGCAGTGTTGGCCAATTATTGTGCTGGCGGATCTAGCAAAGATTCTCCGATTCACATAAAAGATACAAAACCAGATGTTTTTAGACACCTACTAAACTTTTTATACGGGGGAGATGTACCGAAGGAAGATTACATGGTTAAACACGGTAGGGAAATTATTGATGCATGTGACAAGTATGATGTGGTTGGTGTAAAGATTGCAACTGAAAATGCCTTGGTTCATAACCGTGTCATTAATGTTGATGATGTGGCTGAATGGATTCACTTTGCTCATTCAAAGACCTGTCCATTGCTCAAGGAGTATGCTTTAAGTTACTTCGTGGCGTGATAGAGATGTGTTGAAAACTGAAGCATACAAAAGTATGAAACAATGTCCACGATTGATGGAAGAAGCTATGATGGCTGTGTATACTACATTTAATGGCGTCGAGGATGAGCGATTGGGACAGACCAGAAGAAATTTCTCAGTGGATGAGTTGAGATACTATCTTGGCAAAGTAGGACTGGATGTGGATGGGTCGAAAGAGATGCTGCTTTCTAGATTAGATGACAGAAACATTACTTTTTAGACTAGATGCCAAGAAGGCAGAAGTAGAAGAAGAGCAGAGAGATGATATGTTCTAATTGGCTTGTTGATTTGTTTAAAGTAGGTGCAATAATCTTCTTCACTTTGTTTCTAGTACTTAATTAATTTTGTATTGTAATAAAAGATGATTGGTGGGCTAGAGGCCATTTGCTGCTATATTTGCGGCAGCTTTATCCCTCTGATCACTCTTCATTTCCATATGCCGCTCATGATATGCCCTTAAAGTGTTTGCATATTCATCTTTTGTGACTAACCCATTCATAAACCCTCGCTTAACTTCATCCAAGGATTCCTTACTTCCAGCCCTCGCTGCAATTATGAAGTGCTTAAAGGCCCGTTGATAATTACCAGCCTGTCCTTCAGCAAAACCAAGATTTAATTGTGCCTCTGCATTCCCCATCATGGCTGCAAGCTCCCAGTAGTGTTTAGCCTTCATTAGATTCACCTCCACACCTCTCCCGACTATGTACGATTCGCCTAAATTATTATAACTTTTTGCATATCCAAGTTCTCCTGACTTTAGCCATAACTCACAAGCCTTTCGAGGATCTTGTTGCAAACCCATTATTCCCTGTGCATAATTACCTGCTTGTGTATAATATGCACAGGCATTACCCTTGGCCATTAGTTTCTCCGTTCTTTTGACTAATTCTTCATTTAAACTTGGCACTGGTAATCTACAATATGGGCAAAGGTCTGCTCCTCCTTCTTCACTCATAACCATTGCATAAATACAACCATTGCAAATAACTTTACCACAACATGAGTGAAAACCTGAATCACCCGCAACCAGTGGTAGAGGTAATAGACAAATTGGACACTCTTCTTCAGGTGGAAGTTCTTTGAATAACTTTTCATCATACAATTCGGCAGCTCTCTTTTTACATTCCTTCTTGTGCTGTCTACGGTGGGATATCTGACAATCTCCATTGCAATATTTAACCATAAAACACGCTGTACATGCCTTTAAACTATCTCCCCCTTCCTTGCCGCATGCAGCACATTTATCAATTTTTGAGGATTCCATAATCAATTTTGCATATGATATGCTCAAATTTACTAATATTCGTTAAAAAACGACTGTTACCACTACTGACCAAAAGAGTGTTAGAAACTGATTTAGTTAATGCTGTTCTCAGTGTACAAAAGCCGCGTTATATTGTAATAGCGGTACCAATCTAGTTTTGTGATGATTTGCTCAAATTTTATTTGTATATTTGCGCTTACATATAAGAGATCAATACATACTTACTTTGAATGACAAATAAACCAAGCCAAATTTCGTTGTATCGCCAATCTTTTCACCCTCTTTCTCAATTGTCTAAAGTCATACAATAGCGCATATTTCACTACTCTAGCCTTCTATGTATACTAAAGCTGTCTGGATATACTGCAGATCATATCATCATACCGTTTAGTATTGGTTTTGATACGCGTAGACGTCGAAGAATCAATATCTCACAAAAGACAAGTTACAAATTTTGATCACATCTTATACATCTTATGCACAAAACATCTGCTCAGAATTGATTGGTCTATTGCAATAATAAAGCAGCTCATACACATATCTTACAGTTATAGATATGTCGTTATCTAAGGTTTCAGTGGCGTGCTTCAAATTTGAGGACTTGTTTAGCGAAGGTCGTGAGTACAAGTTAGATGTTGCAGATGACCAAGGAACAACGTGGCGGCTTAGTTTAAATGGTTGGGAAGATGATGATAATGTACGTGGTGGTGTTGGTATTGTCCCTGAAACAAAGAAAATACAGGGAGAAGGGGGGAAAGTGTTTGCATTTACTCCGGCAATTATGTTTGATGCTCAAGTTTCATTAGTTGTGAGGAATCAATCGGGTGATGCTGTGTATGAATACAATATTCCTATGTCAACATATAAAGCATCAAAGGAACAAGGAACCACTATGATAGAGTTCGATTTGGTAAAATGGTCGGTTTTAAAAGAAATGCTTGTCGAGGACGACCGCGGTTCTCCCATGTCTCATCTCATCCTCGATGCTGTAATTCAATACCAAAAAAAGAGTTTGTATGTTCCTAAGAATCCTTTTGGACAAAACATGCTTAAGTTGTTGGACAGTGAAGAAGATAAAGATGTATTCTTCAATGTGGAGGGGCAGATTATCAGTGCCCATAAGTTGATTCTAAAGGCAAACTCGTCAGTTCTAGCCACATTATGCATCGGCGAATCAAGCAAAGAGTCTCCGATTCACATAAAGGATACAAAGCCAGATGTTTTTAGACACATACTCAACTTTTTATATGGGGGTAATGTACCGAAAGTAGTTTACATGGTTAAACACGGCAAGGAAATCATCGATGCATGTGATAGGTACGATGTAGTTGGCCTAAAGATGGCAACCGAAGTTGCCTTGGTTCAAAAATGTGGGGGGGATGATACTGATACCATCAATGTTGATAATGTTGCTGATTGGATTCAATATGCTCATGCAAAGACTTGCCCATTGCTCAAAGAGCATGCATTAAGCTACTTTGTGGCACGGTATAAGGATGTTTTGAAGACTGACGCATACGACAAGATGAAACAATGCCCTACTCTGATGGAGGAAGTCATGACAGCCGTTTATGATACGTTAAAAGAGGATAAGCGCTTTGGGAAGTCAAGAAACAACAGTCTACTGTCTGTGAATCAAATGAGGTGCAAGCTTAACATGATGAATCTGGATGTTGACGGATCAAAGGACACACTAGCTGCTAGATTAGATGCACAAAAGAAGTAGATTAGATTTGGCCATGTATTCGCTTCTAGTCTAATATATGTTGTGTTGTTTGTATGATAATAGGAACAAACGTATCTCATTAATAATACTTAACCTATTCTACTCGTTGTTATCTATATTATAATTCCACCGCCATACTATCAACACACCATAAGTCTCCACGCACTAGGAATGGAAGCACATGACCAATAACTACATCTGCTCCGCAGTTGTATCGACATACTCTCCTCGAGAGTGATGTTGATGCTCCTTTATTATCAACCTTAATCTTCCATACTACAAGCTCCAATAAAGGTGCTACCTCTTTTAAAACTTGATAATCATGTTCATATATATCCAAACTGGTATATATAGGAGACAGGCAAGCTCCCACCCCAAGATACCTCTCTCTCATATCGTCAAAGTAAATACCAGATTCTACTACATCATCGGGGAAAGCATCAATCTGATCATAGATACACATCATTCTTTTCAATCCTATACGATCCAATCTTGATGATATGATACGACGGAAGATGAATCTAAATACTTCTATTGAGACACTATCCGAAGCAATCTCATTGGTTAGACTCTTCCACCTTCTAATCTTTTGGTCGGGGAAGTAAGTGTATTGGATATCAAACAGCTTGTGCAGAACCCGTGTTGATGGAGCTTTAGCTAATGTTCGTACCATACCATACCAATCTAATTCATAGTCGGGATGCTTTGATTTGAGACTCTCTGCCAAGTAATCTAAGATTTCCTTTGGTGTCGATCCCCAAATGGCGTACAGTATCGGTTCAGCACCAAACTTATCTTTAGTGATAAGATTCTGTGGATATCTTTCAATAATGACTCGGTATAACTCGAGGCTTTGTCGTTTTGAGCATGCTAATATGTGAAGAGGAGTCATACCCAGCCAATCAACCCCTAACAGTCCTTGATAGGTGGCACTTAACACTCTGTTTGTCTTCCTTTGATTCATTGCCTCATCGAGCCGTTCGAGTACTGTCTCTAATGGATGATACGATTGATAGTATAATATCTCATGTATTGGTAGGCCGTCGAATCGATTCATTAATGCTTTCTTCATTGGCTGTAATTTAAATTGTGGTGGAGTTGATTCATACACTTGTCGTAGGTCTTTGCAATGCATGATTAGATACCATAAGTCATCATCGGTACTAGTACTGGTGCCGGCAAAGGAAGTGGTTGCACTGGATGGAAAGACTATATTCCGTAAGGAATCACATCCATAAAAACAACTGATATCAACGAGTTTTATATTCTCTGGTAACTCAACACTGAACATGAATGAGTTACTGTCAAACCCTCTCCTTGGTAGATCTTTGACCAATGACGGTATTCTAACCTTTGTCAGATGACACTTTAAGAAACATCCTTCACTAATACTATGTATACTTTCAGGTAATTCTATACTTGATATTCCGGTATAAGCAAATGCTTCGAAACCAATACTCTTTACAGTCGATGGGATATTTATATGTTCAAGTTTTTGACACCGGTTGAAGGCACCACATTTAATCTCTTGTATACCATCATTTAGCACTACCTCCTTTAAATTTGGACAAAGTTCATATGCACATTCATCGATGATTGTTACAGACGGTGGTACTTGTACTCGTTTTATAGATGAATTATTAGAAAAGCCTCCAGCTTTTATATCTAATGTGGGTAGGGTCGAGTAACTTCCCTTCTTATATCCCCGACAATGTTGAGTAAGTGATTTCATCTTTGTCTTGCACATGGATATTGATTGGTAGATCATATTTCTCTTCGATAACTTTTTGTAAATCCCCTCTTCGCCATCTATAGAGGGAGATGAATCCACAGTCTCGTTATTGGTTGCCGCTTCTACCCCGACGACTTGTGCATCATCATCTATATTATTGGGAGCTGATTCCGAGACCGCCGCCTCTACCCCAACTGCTTCTTGTGTTTCATCATTCTCGGAATCGGCGGCTGTCTCAAGCGGCGGCTCTTCTTCTCGGGCTACTGTAGACGGCGGTTCCACTTCTCTCATAACTGTAGATGATTCTAAGCCCCCCGAGGCATCAGATGCATCAGTTTTCTGTGTCAAATACTTGTTAATAAATGCATACTTGTTTCCCTCAATGGAATCATCAAAGTCCGATACAACAACACTACCCTCCTCTTCTCCATTATCTAGTACATTAATGACTGCAAATTCACCATCTCCCCATGGAGATTGTGACCTATGTTTCAAACTACTAACTAATGATTCCCAGTTTGTTGGTGATGGACTTGATAGAAATTTGTTTAATGCATTTGAATGTTGATCAATTACTACTACTCCTTTACTGCTACTACATTCTTGTTCAATACTACCGCTACTACAGCTCCTTGTTAATTCGCCACTATAATGACTATCATCGTCTTCTTCTATCCCATCTTCATCTAGTTGCTGTTGCTGCTGCTTCTCTGTATTCTTCTGTATCTGATAAGCAACTTTATAACTATTGACTAAATCTTTATTCTCAATTCGACATATTATATCATCAATAGTTTCATATATAATTGCTGTTGTTGATTCATTTGAGCTGCTTGACATACTACTGCTACTGCTACTACTGTTTGAGAGACTAACTCGGCGTATAATTCTCATCTCTTTATTGTTTGAAATATTCTTTGTTGCACAGCCTTTTTCTTCTTCTGTAACAATCTCTGCATCTAACATCAAACTATCATTATTATCACAAACAACAGCAACAGTAGAAGGCTTCACTCCATGTATAATATTGGTAATCATACCCGGTGAGCTTAATGACATCATTTGCATATTGCTGGACAATACATCAACATTATGATCATTATTCGAAGAATCATTCGAAGAAGATGACACGTTGTTGTTGTTGGGAGAGATGAGATTATGTAATGACTCGTCGTCATTTTGATTGTTGTTGTTGAGGAGCCATTTACCGCTTGAGATTTGTTTTTTCCAAGGCATTATCAACTTATTAATTAGTATTGCTATACGATTATGTCATTCTACCTCGTTGTATTGATTTGATGTATTGCAAAGCATCAGGAGAGAGGGCTCAACTTTTGTTCTGTTGCAGTTGTGTAAACTTGCATTGCAACTAATTAGTTTGATATCTGCTTTTGATATCTTGCTATTTTCTGCACTATGATATAAAGCTAACATGCCTATTTGAGGAGAAAGTCGACCTTTATTGATTGTATGAGCCGCCAATGGGTGAAGTGGAAGATCATTTTATTTTGTTCTCTCAAACTTTATTCGTTTAATCGCCAACTCAAGCACTCACTCTTATCTTGCTTATTTCTTTGTGTATGCAGTTGCAGTGTTAAATATCGTACTATTGTGTCCTCCTCCTTAGCGGCACGTGGCACCGGGTATATCATATCGTGTGTAGTAGTACAGTATTGTGTTGTTTATGGGCACTGGCGGCGCTTACAAAAGAAACAAAAATACAAAATAAAATTTGAGCACAACATATGCACAACTAAACGTCAATATTGCATAGGGCAGTTCAATTGATATTGGTTGTAAATCAGTTTCTAACGCTATATATTGGTTGTTTTATAGACGGTGGTGTTTCACACTCAATTCAATTGGTACGCTCAGCAAGAGATACGAATTTACATATACCAACAAATTTATTATAAACTATGTCATCACTTACAATTGATAAATGTGCTGCTTGTGGTAAAGAAGGAGATGGTTTAAAGGCGTGTACAGCATGTTTTATGGTTAAATATTGCAATCGAGATTGCCAGATATCCCACCGTAAACAACACAAGAAGGAATGTAAAAAACGAGCTGCTGAATTGTATGATGAGAAGTTATTCAGAGAGATTGAGCGTGAAGAGTGCCCAATATGTATGTTAACATTGCCAATTGACGGTTATCAAACCTCAATGTTCAAGACATGCTGTGGGAAACGCATATGCATGGGTTGTGTTCGTGCAATGAAGATGAGTGAAGGAAAGGATCTATGTGCATTCTGTAGAACGCCGACAACATATTCAAACGAGGAGAACATCAGTCGAACAAAGAACCTAATGGATAATGGTAACGCCAACGCATTTAATCAGATTGCATCATATTACGAAAGAGGGGACTATGGCTTACCGCAAGACACCGAAAAGGCTAACGAGTTATATCTCAAAGCAGGAGAGCTTGGGTGTGCCGCAGGATATTACAACTTAGGTAATGCTTATTATTGTGGTAGAGGGGTAGAGTTGGATATGAAGAAAGCTAAGAAGTATTGGGAACTTGCAGCTATGAATGGGAACGTATTTGCAAGATATAATCTTGGCGGTATGGAGTGGCAGGCCGGCAATCGTCAACGTTCAGTGAAGCATAAGATAATTGCAGCAAAGACTGGGCATGAGGAAGCTTTACATGCTGTTACGGATGTGTATGAGAATGAAGTTGGGCTTGTGACAAAAGAAGAGTATGCAGATACCCTGCGGGCATATCAGAGCGTAGAAAGGAGGTAATAAGCGATGATAGGGATAAGGCACGGGGCACGAGGAGATTGTGAAAGAGAGTGGTTGGTGGTATTGGCAGGTATAGATACATATTTTGACTAATACTAATGTTATAGTCTGTTAGACAAGTGACAAGTGTATATCATATCAGGTTCTAGATATAGTACCTTATCAGCCAATATCATTCTTTACATTCTGGCATTTCTGATCATTGCCGCGATTTTATCCCTCGATTCACTCTTCATACCATCAATACTCTTCTGATGTGCCCTCAGGATAACTTCATACTCATCTTTTGTCACAATCCCGCACTTATACCCTGCCTGAACATTATCCATAGATTGATTGCTTCCTGCCTTTGCTGCAATTATAAAGTGTTTCAAGGATCGTTGCCAATTGCCAGCCTTTGCCTCTGCTACACCAAGATTACTTCGTGCCTCTACATGCCCCTTCATAGCCGCAAGTTCCCAGTAGTGTTTAGCTTTCTCCATATTTACCTCCACACCTTCCCCATCCATGTACGAATTGCCCAAGTTGTAATACGCCACTGCACACCCAAGCTCTCCCGCCTTGAGTAATAACTGATTTGACTTTTCTAAGTCTACTGGCAAACCACATCTTCCACGTGCATAATTCCCTGCTTGCATATAATATGAATAGGCGATACCTCTGTCCATCAAGGTATTAGTTCTTTTGAGCTTCTCTTCATCCGAACTCGCTGGTGGCGTCCTACAATATGGGCAAAGTCGAGCTCCTCCTTCACTCATCTTCATTGCATAAATACAACCATTGCAAATGAGTTTACCACAACATGATTGAAAACCCAATTCGCCTGCATCCGATGGTAGAAGTAATAGACAGATTGGGCACTCCTTGGGCTCTATCTCTTTAAATAATTTCTCATCATATAACTCAGCTGCACGTTTTTTACACTCCCTCTTGTGCTGCTTACGGTGAGCATTTTGACAGTCCCTATTGCAATATTTAACCATAAAACATGCTGTACATGTCTTTAAACTGTCTCCCTCTTTACCACAATTAGCACACGTAGACATGTCATCTCGTACTGCCACACGGTTGATACCCTCGGTAATGTTTTTCACATCATTTTGCTCACGTGATATGCACTCTTTTGTATTCGAAGTCATTTCCTCGCCGCTGCCATGCTGAACTTTATCGGGGGTACTCATATTTATATATACTAATTTAACCAATCCCAAATATATTGTATACGACGTATATTATGATAAATCTCTAGACTTAGCACATCATATGATGTTCAAAATTTCCAACTTTTTATTTTTATTTTGTTGTAGTATACCTTATTTGTTGGTTAGTAACGCCGCCGCCAGTATATCCCCACTATACAACACTAAATATGGATTATCGTGATACAACCGTCGATATATCTGTAATAATCTTTACCAATAGAGTACTCTCTCAAGTTTTCATGATATATGTTATTGAAAACTCAGTTTTGGATATACTGCCTAGAAATTTGAGCAACGCATTAACGCAATGCATGTGCGTCATTTGATTGTAGTTCTATGATGATAACTGATGATAATGATATCAATCGCTACCATAATAATAGCACTGGCACTATTGCATAATAGCGTAGTATGTTTTCAATATTCCAGTCTACCGCGGTGGATAGCGAGTGAGAGAAATCAGCCATCAACACAAAATTTATCAAGAGCATCATCAAGAAGTTCTTTGCAATCATCAATTGTTGAGGGTGATGTCGTCGAGACTGCATCTGTTACTCTCTCTGGACCGTAAGTTTTTTATCTTTATTTGATATATCTAATTGCTATGTTGTGTGTTCTGGGTTGGCAGTGATCGACATTTTGCTCACATGATGTGCACATTCCTTTCACTCCTTTCTATTATATCATACAGTCCAGCAATAACAGCTCGTGAATTAACATGTACATTTGATGGTGGAGATACATATCAATTACAATCAGCGACATATAATTTACCCCGTGGTGGACGTGTTGGGCTCGTTGGACGGAATGGGTACGACGTTTTGTTCTAATTCTTTTGTATACTTTGCTATTGCAAATCTCATCTAACTATGCCCAAAACATATGCACATATACCATCAACACATATAACATACTTGTGCATACCATCAACACACATAACATAACAATATAGATGCGGCAAATCAACATTTCTACGAATATTAGCAGAAGCATGTGGCAATTCTTCCGGTAAAGCACGTGATAATGTCCCCTATTCAGGAGAAGTGGAATGTCCAAAGGATGTTACAGTTGCCTTTGTGGAACAGGAACCACCAAGTCCATCTGATATACGAGTTAGTGATGCATTATTAGGTGTTACTGAAATCAATAACAATAGTGGAAGTAGTAGTGGAGGAGGTAACTCAATCAATGCAGTATATGAAACAGTACGAAAATATCGATTAGCATCATTAAATGCTGATACCAATCCTGACGAATTTGCAAATGCCGCAACACAAATGGATAATACTAATGGATGGGCGGTATTAACAAAAGCCGAGGAAGTATCAACTAAGTTACGTGTACGACATTTGGAAGATCAACCTTTAAGTAGTTTAAGCGGTGGGGAAAGGAAACGA
>Ga0075439_10433_pt1 | contig 15028 bp, 15 predicted proteins | sample MintriSingleCell_FD_74264 | JGI IMG/M metagenome (GOLD analysis project Ga0075439, IMG submission 74264) | Marine eukaryotic communities from Monterey Bay, USA to study complex ecological interactions - Minidiscus trioculatus JGI Plate_4_G5... | ecosystem: Environmental > Aquatic > Marine >... | reverse complement strand
ATCCCTCAAGGAAGCGTCCAAGGCGATCAAGGTAAATCCAACCTCAAGTTGGCTGGTCTACTTACTATTCAGACCGAAGAATCTATTGTATAGTGTGTTGACGGACAACAAACAGCATGTTGATCCTTTGTGGATATGTTTCTAAATGATAAAGTCATTCTCGTTTAGTTCTGAACCTTTCCACACAACACTCCTTCTCCCGTACAACATTATCAATCACTTCTCCTTCATTCATTTAACACTTCTCCAACATTACCCTGGTTGTTTCCCACATACCACTCAACTCGACTTGTAATCATATCATATTTAGACCATCATTAAAGCAACACCACCAAATAAAGCAGAGACCCCAGCAGTTAAAGTAGCAGCTCCACTTTCAGTACTGGCGGCAGCATCCTTGTCCATATCATCAGAATGATCCGTTTCACCGTCTTCTCCATGATCATGTCCGTCATGCCCGTCTTCACTGGTATGCTCATCATCCTTGTGCTCATCTAATGAAATAGAACCATATGTTAGGATATTAAGTGATATATTAATTAAACATTCATATGTCATAAATTTTAAATAACTCACCGTGATCATGATCTCCATCAATCTCACATTTGGGCTGCTCCTCTGGACAAGTTTCCTTATCCTCACAGCAGGCAGGCCAACCTGTTTCATAGCATTCCTTATCAGGGCTCCAAGTGCAATAGCTCTCACCAGTCATATTATGATCGTGACCACCTGAGTAAAGATGTGAGAGAATACACACGATGAGACACATCATATGCCATACTTATCTAACGACACATATCATACGTACATAATACTCTATAAAATACTCACCATGATACATAGACATACTTTCATCTTTCTCGAGTTTACGATTTGATAATCCTAATCCTAGGTATTGATCAAGTGGAGAAGAAGACTTCTGTTGTTCGTCGACATTGGTGATGTATTTGTTTTCAATACTACGCTTGCGTTGGAGTTGGGGAGCGGCGTAGGTTGTGCCGACGACGGCGGCTAAGGCTGCAATTGCAATGAGCTTCATGATGTTGATTTGATTGTTGTGATGGTATATTGCTGATATGAGGAGGCTCAAGGTTAGACAGCTGTCATTATTATTAGGCGGGAGGAGATGATTGGACATGTCATAAAAAATATCTTTTTTCAGGATACCTTTTTGGTATCCTTAGGAAAGGACATCTCAGACAGGCAACACATCAGCTGATCAATGAGTCCCTCCTGGGTCCCGTAAAGTGGGTAATGTTGGCAAGGTTTTTTCGGCTCCGTAAAACAAAATCTCGGAAAAGTAGCTCTAAAAGTCGGACCATGTCTAAGTTAATAATAGACTTTTAGAGCTACTTTTCCGAGATTTTGTTTTACGGAGGCGGAAAAACCTTGTCAACTTGGCTATTTTTCACTTTATTTTAATTGGGAGTCTTTTGGATACCTGAGCAATTCATGTGCTACTGTCACTACTTCATCACTAACTCTATACTTCTACACACACATAGATAGGCTAGGTCTCCTCTCCCTCTAACACCACCTCATCTTGTGGACAACATTATGAAGCAAAATATAATAACTATAATGAAGAGGATCTTTTCTTTGCTACTGATAGCATCTATTGCAAAATATATCAGCGGGTTTGGTATCGGCGGTCGCTCATCTCTTAGTTCTATGAGAAACACAAATGACAATGATACGATGACGACGACAAGTAATAGTAGACGATTATTTCTATCACAATTGGATGATGATATCACACAATTAGACGATGATAGCACGGAATCAATAACAACCATTGACAGTAGACGATCATTTCTATCTCAATTGGTATCATCTTCCTTGATTGTTGCAAGTGATTCTATACTAATTAAACCCCAACAAGTCAATGCGCTTCCTTTCTTTGGTAGTAACGATAGAAGACAGCTAGAGATATGTCTTGTGACTATATTGCGTGTTAAATATTGGGCTATGACAGTATCCAACTCTATAAATACCAAGCTTCTCTCAGATACGACGAATACTGGAATAGCTGATATATCCGATCTTCAGAAGAAGGCTCCATATCTTGAAGCTAGATTGGGTTCAAAGGCACTACTAACTCAAAAGATTGGTGGCGGGGCAAACTTTAAAGTGGAAGAACTTGGTAAACTACAACTTAAAGAATGTATAGATGATGCAAAGTATTCATGTAGTGAAATGGCAAAGAACAATCAACTCCCTACACAAGTTACAGGAGAGATTTCATCGGCAAAGAAAGCAAAACAAATGATATGTTCTACAGAACTCTGCGATGCATCGGATGACCTTCTTGAAAGCTTAGCTTCAATAGTTGAATTCGATGGTCTAGAAACAACAATAGATCCGAGTCCTCGGTCTTCTTTGATGTTGAGTATGTACAATGAATCAAAAGGAAAGTTCATTTATAGAACATTTAGGGAACGAGTAATACCAAGCTGTGAGCGCATCCTCTCAGTATTTGGTAGTGATAGAAGAAGAGTAGTAGAGGACTATGTCCAGCGGGATTATGCTGCAGAGGTACCCTTTGAAGTACTGCAGAGTATGTATGATGATGATAGTGAGCAACAATAAGCTAATAGTCAATCGACAGATATGGTACTAAGTCACCTATGGTGTACTTGTTTGCGAGTCAATTACGATTGTGAGGGTGCCATCTTCCCTTTTATTACTATGAATACTGAATACTCAGATTATCCATACCTTATAACCTACCTATCCAAACAAGGTATCCTAGGATACCACATTAAATATTGCATTCAATCAAGATTTGTTGGTGAACTTGCGCTATTACTCCTTTGCCAACCTATTGTGGTATATCATTTGAGGTATTAATATACGAGATTACCTGTGAAGTGTTTTGGTAGAGTGAGAAATAACTCCGCCTTTACATCTCGTTATCTTGTGAACAAAAGATAGATATATTCTCAACTTTTGAAGTGCACGTATGTACATCTGAGAGGTGTATTGTATCCGGTTAGAATTGCAAATATGGAACATCTCCAATATAATAATGAACATGATATTCAGTATGAAATATTGAATGATGATGCTACCGCTGATTTTGACGGCCAAGATACAACAGAAAGTAGCAACAACTCGATAATAAAAGATATGAACCTTCCCACATACAAGTATCAGCCTCCTTCAACAACAATGTATCTATCAGATATATCTGCATCTTCTGACCATCAACAACAATGCAAAAGAAAAAGAAGTGCAGGCAGTAACAGTGCCACAAAACGCTTTATAACAAATATGTCTTTAATATGCACAGTATGCACTATAATTCTCTTTTCTATATTAGCATTATTCTATTCAGAATGGGGTAGTACTACTACTGGCTTGAATAGTGATTATACTATTATTGAACAGTCTTTTAATGGTGGGGAACAATATTCAGATCAGCATACTAATATGATGCACCGTCAATTAGAGGAAGATAACAATAATAATAATAATCAAAATCAAGATGTAAATACAGTAGCAGATGGAGATTATTCATCTTACAGATGCGATGATATATTCACAAACACACAATCAACAGCCTATTCATCAAATAGCTATAATGACTCATCATCATCTACAACAACAACGCGATGTCAATATGCCTCGACATGTGACAACGGAGATGGAGTACTATTACCATTTGTATTCTGCCGTACCAGTGTACTATCAACATTTACATGGTTGATACTAATGTCACCAATATTACTATTAGCACTTACATTATTATTCCGATTATTAGGTTCAACAGCTGAGGAATACTTCTCACCCTCACTAGAAATGTTTTCAATAAAATTAGGATTACCGCCGCGATTTGCGGGTGTTACATTATTAGCACTTGGAAATGGTGCCGCTGATGTTAGTGCAACTATGAATGCAATTGCCAATGATCCAGAGAATGGATATAAAATGAGCTTGGGTGCTTTGACGGGTGCGGCTATGTTTATTACAACTGTTGTGGCCGGTAGTGTCATATTGGCAAATGATGGAGTGGCATGTCGGGGTGCTTTGGTACGAGATGTTACCGCCTTGGGTGTTTCAGTTGTTGTTGTTGCTTTGAATTTGGAAAAGGGAGAGATTACTGCTGGGGTGAGTGTTTGCTATGCTACTGGTCTGCGTGTGTGTGTTTTGAATTGTAATAACATACTCATGCTATCTTCTGTTTCTTTAACCTTTGATGAATTATTCAGACATCAAGCCTCTTCATCTCCCTCTACATCATCTTTGTACTAATAGTTCTTGTTGCAGATGTCTATCATCGAGCTGTAATGTTACCGAGAATAAAGCATGAAACAGAAATGAGAGAGCATCAGCGTCAGTTAGAGGCAGAGAGAGTTGCTTCTCAGCGTGCTTCAAATGCCTTGAATGCGGTTGCTGCGAGTGGTGGTGGTGGAGCGCAATCGGTAGCGTCAGAAGGAGGATTTATGACTGACAATAACGCAGATGATAGAACACATGCCACTGCCCCTCAGATGGGAGAAGATATACGCACGACGGAGGAACCTGTTCCTCAGAATCGAGCCTTAAATGCTGTACTCACGGCACTATCAAACTATAATGATGATGAACTCGAATTAGATGACGATGGTAGTATAGGAATGGATAGTATTGGCCATCAACGTCGACCTGCCAATGGATGGGGTGTCGAGTCTACCATTGAGGGAAACAAAGCGTGGGATCGGCCAGTAGTCTTACATGGTGCTGACGGAATACTCACTAAGCACCCTCACCATCATCCTCAACAACAGCAGGATGGGTTGGACAATGGAGAATTCCAGTCTCCTTATCAGGTCATGGAAGATATGGATTTAGTTGATAGGGTTTGCATACAAGAAGGTAGCTCTGGCCTGCCCGCATACAATTGGGTTGGAGCATACCATGATGGAAAGCAAGAATTGATTGTTCACTTCCGAGAGTACTGGAGGGATATTATACACGATGATGACAGCAGTAGTCTTGAGAAGTTTTTACTCATATGTGAATACCCAATGACATTGGCTAGGAAGCTAACAATATCGATTCCATGTGAAGGGTCATATTGTCGTGCACTAGTTGCTTTATCATTTGCTTTATCACCATTGTGGTTGGGGGTATATTCCTTGAGCAACTTTGATGTCAATTTGTGGGGCTGGCCAATGGCAGTATTCATCACACTTTCATCCTTAGTTGGATTGCTAATTATGAGATTTGCCCCTGGTGGAGACGGCACTATGGCAACTATGCTCGCCGTTCCAATCGCACTTTATGGATTCGTAGTGGCGGCTACATGGATTGATTGGATTGCTGATAAACTTGTGTCCCTCCTTGAGTTTTTGGGTATATTGTTGAGAATACCCAACTATATAATGGGCCTTACGGTACTCGCCTGGGGTAATTCAATGGCTGATCTCTCGGCCAATGTTACCATGGCCCGTAAAGGACTTGCAAATATGGCAATCACGGCATGTTTTGGTAAGTAGTAGTGTTGACTTTTCTTTTCTTTTTTACATGATATACAGAAGATCTTATACTTATTCCACACTCTTTTTCAAGCTGGGCCAATCTTCAACATTCTAATCGGATTGGGAGCTGGATTTTCAGTTCTTCGAAGTGTGACAAAGACAGATATCAATTATGTATCACTGACACCTGCTATAACCACAGGATTTGTCTTTTGTTTCATCAATTGTGGCCTGTTATTGGTTTCGGGATTGGCTATCAACAAGGGCGTTATACCTTCCGGATATGGCTATGCAGCACTTGGTCTTTACGTTACTTATATTGCAACCTCCCTCATACTTCAATTTCTATTATAAACCAAGAAATCAGCATGTTGTCTACATGAACATACACTAAGATAGAGAGATGACAATGTATCACAAGATAGTCTATATTACCATATTAAGTCTACGTATCAAGAACGATTCGTACCTCATCTCCTAATCAAGCACATCTTGCAATACTAGTTCTTCTCCGTTGTTTGATGTTTGGTGGGAGGGATGTTCTAACTTCAGTTTTAAATGTCTCTGACTTGCATCTTGATACCTGATCGACTGTTGAAGATGCACAAAGTACTTCATGATTAGCAGGATAAAGTGGAAGCACTGGGAACTGTACAATTGGTAGACGTATCTCTGGAGATACTCGTTTGTGGCGTATCATCTTTGGTATCATTCGTATGATCAACGGAGTTGTCATCATCGTCGTCACTATCAGTGCTGGCAGAAATTGTTATAAAAGTATCAGCATAGGCGAAGATGATCGAAGATTTGTGAGCATGAGGCGGAGGTGGACAAGTATGAGCATCAGCGAGGTCAAAAGGGATGGGTGATGTGAATGATTTATCCGCTGACATGGTTAGAAGAAGGAGAGTTCAATGAACGAGTAGTTCAAGCAGAGAGCAATGGCAATATGGGTCATATATGAGATAATTAAGAAAATAGATTAGTGTGATTACTTTGCCTTCTGCTCTTGCTCTTTGCCAATCTTATGCATCGTGTCAAGGCAGAACTTCAAATATATGATGCAATCTACTAAATGCATGCAATCTTTTCCTTGATGATACACATACAAAAAATGAGATGGAAGAAAGATACTCTTTTCACTGCCAGAGGTATGAGAGTATCCTGTTATTGCAAACTCAATGACTCACTGCTCTACATAGTACAAAGCTTTGTTGTAAACACCACAGACAGGGAAAAGCTCGTCATTCGTCATATAGTATCAGTACCTGGCTCACTAATAGTTGAATTGAATAGCACCAAACTTGGAATCAATCTAGAAAAGGTATACGAATTATCATAATACTCAACACAATACATAAATAATGAAGATATTTTCTGCTACTAATGGAGTACTCCTCCTAGCTTCATCCGCATCTGCATTCACTACAACACAAAGGAGCAGTATTATTACACCAACGACACCAACAATAAACAGCAATGTTTCTATACAACAACAACATGCCACAACTAAGACAGCGCTATCAATGGGTCTCAAAACTTCAATTCTATCCAAAGCTGTATCGAAAGCAGTAGAGAATCCAATAACTACTGCAGTTGCTGGATCAGCAATTGTAGGTACAGCTGCTGTGAAATTTGTACTTGATAAACCATCACGTACATATAGTGAAGACTCGGTGGCACGGGAATATGACGCTTGGACATCAGATGGTATTCTCGAATATTATTGGGGTGAACATATTCATTTGGGATATTACAATGAAGAGGAAATGAAAGCAGGATATAAGAAGAAGGATTTCATCCAAGCAAAGTATGATTTCATTGATGAAATGATGAAGTTTGGTGGTATTGATGCTAATGTTGATTCTGGTGCTAAAGTATTAGATGTCGGATGTGGATTTGGGGGTACTTCTCGGTATTTAGCTGATAAGTTGGGTCCAAAAGCAGATGTGACAGGGATTACATTAAGTCCTAATCAAGTTAAGAGGGGTACTGAATTAGCAGAAGAACGGGGTTTGAAGAATGCAAAGTTCCAAGTTATGAATGCCTTGGAGATGGACTTCCCTGATAATTCATTTGATATTGTTTGGGCATGTGAGAGTGGGGAGCATATGCCTGATAAGGAAGCATACATTAATGAAATGATGAGGGTACTAAAGCCTGGTGGGAAGTTTGTTATGGCTACTTGGTGTCAGAGAGATGATAGGGATGTACCCTTTGATAAGAAGGATAAGCGCGATTTGAGATTCTTGTATGAAGAATGGTAAGTTGTACACACATGGTCCACATCTGATGCTTGAGATATTCAAGTGTTCAAGTATATGTCATCTCATTCTCTTGCCCTTTGTTATTCATATCGAACAGGACACATCCTTACTTCATCTCAATTGAAGCATATGAAGAACTGGTTGATGCAACAAAACTAATGGGACCTGTTAAAACCGCTGACTGGTGCACTCCTACTATTGCCTCGTGGCGTCATTCAATCTGGGTAGGAGTGTATGATCCTAGGGGATTCATCTTTAAGCCAACAAAATATTTGAAATGTGCTAGGGATGCTTACTGCTTGGAGAGAATGCATAGGGCATTTGATAGGGGTTTGATGGAGTATGGAATGTTTGCAGCTCAAAAGAAGAAGGATGATTAAACAATAGAGGGCTAATGGTGATAATAATAATGCATTATCTGGTAAACAACGATACTATACTTAGTTTTCTATCCAATGCTAAGTCAGAGATCCACAGATATCTGTACAAACAACTCAATCATTTCTTTTCATTCTACACATGACTACAAAACTAGAAGCAGACTTTGAACGCCTCACCATTGCAACCCACTGCTACAAAGGAATTTAAAGACATGATCGAAAACGCAGAGTTCTAGAGAGAGGGAAAGTGGAGCTTGATTAGCTCATAATATACTGATATCGTACCTACATACCAAACCATACCGTGATTCGCAAATGAATATGAACATTACTTACAACTGAAAGGAAGCTGAATGAAGCATTCACAGAGAGGATACTCATTAATCCATTGATGCATAGCAAAGAGAATGCCGCATTCATGCAGTAGACACTGTTTAAGTAGTGTTGTTTCTGTGAGTAAATAGAAAACACAAACACATCATATGCATAAACATATTACCAACCTGAAGGCGCCGTTTATAACTTTGTAGCTCTTATACACATAGTTAGTACGACACCATCCGCCATCTCCATGGCACCCATCAGTACTAAAGTAATCGATAGTGCAGCTTTCCTTCTCTGTATTAGACATACCAGCATCAATTAGGCTCTCTTCCTTTTCATTATTGTTCTCCTCGTCGTTGGTCATGATGGTTGTGTTTATTTGTATATGAGCTTATTTCAGACTAGAATTATGAGGTCAAATGTGATCGGTCAAGATTGTTACAGAGTCCGATATTGTATTGTATAATAAAACATTTGTTCTTCTTGCCTATTTTATCTTTGTTGTGCAGCTGCAATGATAAGACAGTATCAATTTTCAATAATAATAAAGATATGGTATCTTTGTCATTTTTTTTCGGGCTACGTATTGCTACCATATCGTAGTTCAATCAGTAAATATAATAATAAATTATGATGAACGAGGTACCTCACTTGAGATACTCTCCGAGAGATTATATTCTCATTGTAGAGGCCAGTGGTGGTAAGGCAGAGCATGAAAGTTCAGTATCATATGATACAGATGCAATGTATCAAGATACTGCATTTGCAAGGCACATCTTTTACAAGACGTATGGTGATGATGTGGTAGAATTCTTTGAACATGGACGGTTAAGAGTTAATTTTGGGGAGGAGTCCTTTCTGTGGAATGATTCTGCTGCTACTGGAATTGTCAACTATACGTATGGTTGCCATGGTATTGGTACCTTTTGTCTAAAGACAAAGATTAGTCTATTGAGAAAGGTTGACGGGAAGATCGTCGAGCTCTCTTTCAATAAGCAACGAGGAACTTTCTACCTACCTACTGAACATGAGGATGCATGTATTAATGATGGGGTAATATCCGGTGATCATCACCTAAAAGTGAATGATCCAACCTTGTTTCAATTACTTATCGGAGATGATGTCCCTGGTGATAGTGACGGAACAGTCGGTTTGACTCTTGAGATCAGTCTTATTCATGAGAATGAAGAATACGGGGGAATTGTCACTGACCATTCATTTCCTGTGATCGGCTTCCGAATCTTCCTCACGAAAGAAATGGGCACATTTAGTGAGGGCTTGGATTCTGAGTATGTATGGCCACATGGCTTGAGGTTTCAACACTTTCTAGAGAGAATGCAATGCTGGGAGACCGATTATAAAGACAAGGCAGCTTGGAGATCATTGACTGGAGATAGGAAAACCTTTGAATGAGTTGGGATGTGCAATTTACAAAGAAAAGATGGTGAGGAGAAATATGTATGAGTATCACACATATTATATACCATAACAATATTATAATAGACTTCAAAAATATTGGAAGTTAGTCATATAATCTGTTAACTTATGATAGCCTCAAGATGGTTACAACAAATACTACAAAATTAAAAGAAACTAAGTGTCAACAACATGGCCTAAGAACATGTACACTTTAGACTACACTTGGCGGTGCCACAGGAGCATTGTTGCTTCTGTCCTTGAGTGGAGCCGAAGAAGTGCCTTGATCAATTGCTGCTCTGCCCTTACTATATAGGCGTGGATTAATCGTGACACTCTTGGTGCAGTTGTTTGTTTTGTAGATACCAACTAATCTATCTGCAAGTTCAAACATATTATTTCGAAGTGAGATGATGATGAATTGTGCATTTTTCGTCCTTTCCTTGATGTAATGTGCCACAATAGATACATTCTTGAAGTCCAAAGCTGCGTCGATTTCATCCATAACATACAGAGGGGTTGGCTTATAGTGATGCAAAGCGAATACCAGTGCAAGAGATGAAAGTGTCTTCTCTCCACCAGAGAGATTGGCAATATTCTTCCATGACTTCTTGGGAGGACGAACTGAGAAGACGATACCTTCAGAAAATGGATCCAAGGAATCTACAAGTTCCAATTCAGCATCGCCACCAAGGGTAATCATTTGGTACATTTCTTTCAATTTGAGAGTGATAATCGAGAAGCCATCCATGAACTTCTCAAGTCGTAGTCGTCGAAGATCCTCGTGTTCTTTCCTCGCCTCATTACGCTCAGATGTGATTTGGTCAAGATCAGATACACTGTGGAGATAGTGTGTGGTTGCAGTTAGTCGGTATGCTCTCATTAATATAAATTGAATGACAAAATACACTTACCGCAACAAGTAGTCAGCCTCCTTCTTCCTGTATTCGGCAATTGCTCCCATGTTTGCATTCTTGGCAAGAGAATCTCTTTCCTTTTCAAGAACAGAAATATCATTCTTGATAGAATCGGAGCTGTACTGCTCCAAAGATGCATGAGCAAGTTTTGGTAGAGATGAAGAGCCAATAGATGTCTTGACTTCGGTGGCTTTGACTTCTTCCTTGGGTTCTTCTTTGTTGGATTCAGAATCTTCTTCTTCATCCATTGCATCATCTTCTTCTCCGTCGGAGTCTTTCGTTTCTTCCTGCATCTTTTCATCACCATCTTCATCCTCATCATCTGAAAAGTCATAGTCAAGTTCCTCTTGTCTCTCATCACGTCGAAGGTGCTCGATCTCCTTCTTCCAATGGTTACATTTCTTCTCCGAGTCCTTAACCTGTTTATCAAGCGTATCAATTTTGGCACTCAACTCAACCTCGGCGCACTTGAGCTTCTGTTGAGCACTCTTGAGCTTTTCACACTCCGTCGAAACACCTTCTAGAGCCTTGCGCTTCTCAGCCTCGTCCTTCTTCACTTGTTCATAGGCTTCCATTACTTCCTTGGCTCCATCCTCAAGTTCCTTGTGCTCCTCTTGCATTGTCTCTAAGGAATCCTGACTCTGCTGTAAGTCGGTTTCAGCCGTTTCCTTAGCCCGTTCAGACTTTTTGATTGTCTTCTTCGAATTAACAATGGTGCTTTTGGCAGAATTAAGCTCCTTATTGGCATCGTTCAGGTCTTTCTTTGCCTTGTCGCAAGACTTTTGCTGATTCTTAAGCTTGGATCCTCCAGCGTTGATAATACTCTTTTGAAGCTTGGCTACGGCAGCCTCAAGTTTGGACGTGGCGGCTACACAGGAAGCCATCTCAGACTTGCATTCCTCCACCTTCTCAGTGAGTTCCTCCTTCTTCTTTTCATCGGCAGCAGAGAGTGTACTTTGTTCACGCAACGATGGAAGCTGTTTGGTCAGTTCTTCCCTGGTAGTATCAAAGCCCTCAATCTCCATTTGAAGCTTGGGAAGTTTGACAGAAAAGGTCTTGATGCGCTTGTTGAGGGAACGAATCTCATCTGTCAGCTCACGACGTTTAGCACGGCAAGATTTGAGCTCCTCTTGTGCCTCCTTAGCCTGCTCTTCAATCTTTTGCAAATCCTCTGGTGAGGAGTCAACCATAGGATTGACTTTCGCGGCTCCCTTCTTACCGTTAAGCTTCATTTTACCCTTCTGTACACTCTTACCGCCACCAGACATTGTTCCAGAAGTCTCGATAAGCTTTCCATCAACTGTGACAACTCTCCAACGCTTACCAAAGTCATATGCCCACCTTGTTGCAGTCTCCAAGTCTGGAGCAACGAGGGTATTTCCAACAGCCAAGTATAATGCAGGGGTAATTGAGATATGTCCTGGATTGATCAAATCAAACAATCGGGGAGCTCCCTCGGGTGTTTCAACGGCACGATCATGTGCACCCTTCTTCATTTTGTCAAGAGGGCAAAAGCTAGCACGTCCCAAGTTGTGTTTACGGAGAAACTCGAGACACTTTTGTGTACCGGCAGTGGTCTGGACGACAATATGGTCCAACATACCACAAGCAGTGGATACAGCGACATCGTATTGTGGATCAATTGTAGCAAGATCGCCAAGACGTCCCATTACACCACATTTAGCAAGCTCTCCGTTCTTCTTCGAAGCCTTGAGGATTGCAGTGGCTACACGAGAACGACCACTAGTAGATTGCATGGATGCCCTTGAGATCTCAACCTGAGTCTGTGGGATGATGTTTAAAGATGAAGATGAAACTGTGAGATCAATATGAAACAGAGACAAAATCATGTATCGAATCAGTCACCACTTACCAATAGCTCAGTGCTCTTCTTGGCCAAAGTAGCCTCATTTTGTGTCACCTCTTTTAACTCGGTCTCAGCCTCGCCCACACGTTCCTTACTTCTTGACAACTCAGTCTCGCATTCCTTCAACTCTGTCCTCTTGGAACTCTGTTTGCTATCCAACGATGATAATTCCTTCTCGGCACTCTCCAGTTGTTCTAGGGCACGAGACACAGTGTCCTCGAGTAAGTTCACTTCCATCTGAGCCGTGTCTAATGAATTTTGATACACGGTACGTTCCTGTTGAAGAGGTGCCAACTCTTGAGTCTTCTCCTCAAGCTCAAGACGTAACTGTTCGGTAATTCCCTTAGTCTCTTCAAAGATAGCCTCAAGCTTGGCATCCTCAGAAGTCTTATGTTCAGTACACTCCTCAATACGTTCTTCCAATGTGGGGATACTCTCCTCGGCTTCATCCATGGCTGTTTGAGCATCCTCGATCTTCTTAGTTTCGGTAACAACTTTGCCCTCCAACTTCTTAAGGTTGCCCTTCTCGTGTTTAATATTCTCCTTCATTTGAATGTCTTGACGCTCATATGATGTGTACGCCTCCTTCGTTTCGGTAAGTTCAGCATATACGGCGTCATACTCCTTCTTCTGCCCTGACATACCACTCTCAATTTCAGATACACGCTCATCTGCCTCAGACAGTTTGGTACGTTCAGCTTCACGTTGTTCCACTAATCCCTCACGTCCTTCCTTGGCATCCTCACCCTCATTCTGTGCATGCATGGCATGAATCTGGAACAATATATTCTTCTTACGGCGGATTTCACGATCTTTACCAACTAATGCCTCAGCCTCAACCTTGGCACCGGCTAATCCATCCTTCTCCTTCTCAGCAGCCTTGACACGGTTTAACTTCTCTTGACGTACCTCGGTAAGCTGTTCTACTTTCTCAGCAGCCAAATTTGCCTGCTCGACATACTTGTTACTACCAATAATATCCTCCAGGTATTCCAACAATCCCTCATCATTCTCATTCTTACCCTTGGGTGCCATCATACTAATCATTTCAACCTCACCTTGTAGAATTAGGAATCGATTATTATCTAAATCAATACCCTTACTACCCAAAAACTCGGCAACTTTTTTAAATGTTGCATTCTTCCCATTAATCTGATATTGTGAGGAATTATCACGACGTGCCACACGGCTAATTACCAATTCACTACCCTCCACAACTTCATAATCTTCATCACCATCACCGGTATCAATAATTTCATGAAAGCACACTTCCACCTTAGCATACTGTAATGGATCATTCTTGTAGGCATCACTACTGTGGATTAATTCAGAGACCTTATTTAAACGTAATTTCTTAGCACGTTTACCAAATACGAATAGCATGGCATCGATAACGTTGGACTTGCCACTACCGTTGGGACCAACTACTGACGAGAAACATTTATGGAATGGTCCGATTGTCTTTTGTCCTGCGTAAGATTTAAAGTTTTCTAATACCTATATATATTGTAATATTTTTGTTAGGTGTGTAAATATAACAACGATATTTGGGGGATATTAGAAAGGGTGTTAGCAACAGTCACATGCACCATCATCTCGTATTAACAATATTTATCGTTGTTAATGATTGATACGGGCGGCAGCACACATATAAAAATATATAAATCTTACCATCTTCGTAATCATAAGACGGGGAGGGGGGCGTTCGGTCTCCATCTCCTCTTCAACAACCTCCTCTGCCATTACCTCGTTATTTTGGCCGTTGCTATTATTTTCAGTTACTGATGTTTCTGTTGGTTGATCGTCGGCGTCATCCGACGGTTCATTTTCGGCGGTAGTATTATTTTCACACTCTTCCTCCTCCATATTCTCCTCCACTCTGCTGTTGTCTGTGTCTTCCATTGTTCTCTTGTTCTCTTAAGAAATACTCTCCAATGTTTATGTGATTGTGTTGGTTATTTTTTAGTACCCGTTAGTACCGGTAAAATCGAAAGTACCACAAACTTGCAGATCTCAAAATCGTCCGCAAAATACGTAAAGTAGGTGAGTACCTATGTAGAGAGAGGTTGTACCCCGATTTGAAGGTCTCAAAATCGTCCGCTACATACGTAAAGTAGGTGTAAACCTAAGTAAAACTATCTGAACCTATGTACGCGAGGTATCCAGAGAGGACTGATCATGACAAATACAATGCTGCAAAACTAAATAGAGTGAAGGGGGTACAGGGGCAAAAAAAATATGAAGCCAAGAACCCTATAAATGTACCAACAAGATGTCATAGCTATCACTTAATTGCAAAATATTGCCTGAAAAATACTGTGAAATATTGAAACAGAGGGCCCTAGAAATATGCTGGGAGTGTTCATCACTTTGTTATACACATATACAATGCCAA
>Ga0075439_12657_pt1 | contig 15034 bp, 12 predicted proteins | sample MintriSingleCell_FD_74264 | JGI IMG/M metagenome (GOLD analysis project Ga0075439, IMG submission 74264) | Marine eukaryotic communities from Monterey Bay, USA to study complex ecological interactions - Minidiscus trioculatus JGI Plate_4_G5... | ecosystem: Environmental > Aquatic > Marine >... | reverse complement strand
ATATTGTTTGAGCATTGTTTCTAGGCCAGTTTTGCATGTAGAATTCGTTTTTGCTGTTCCTTAGGGCTGAAAATGAGTCTAAATGGTAGTAATAAAGTGCCAAAGTTACTAAGGGGGAAATTTCCCTTGTTAAGTAGGGTCAAATTATGACCACTTCTTCCAGCCCTATTCAATATAAAATATCTTACACATAGCTTCCTTATATATCATAGAAGAGATATAAGTGGTTTAATAATGAGATATGACCATTATTGATGGAGTTATGGGAGGTACTAAAACCTTAGTAAAATGTATGGCAGGCACTTTGACCCCTCATATAGGCTAGTAGACTTATGACCAGACAAAAATAGGCTTCAGTAATGAAATCTACATGTAAAACTGGTCTAGAAACAATGTTGATAACATTGAATATATCAATAACAGTGATATTATGAGGTGGGTAACTTATTGATTTTTAAGGTATATAGTAACAATTTTTTCCTGAAGATACCTTTCTGAGTCAAAAAAACCTTTTTGCTTCCCCAGAGCTTCACTAGGACATACCTTATTGAGGTAGATTGGTAAAAGTACAATACATTCATATTTACGCCATAAGAACAGATTGCAAAGCTTCTTTTTCTTTTGCTACGCCGCTGACCGCAGGATTTAATCTTTATTATTAATTGCAACAGAGTTGGTACTCAACACATAAAAACAAAGTAGGTGCACCTTATTACCAATTACCAATCATGAACAACAATAGGAAGCGCCCTGCCGTATCAGATAGTACCCTTACACGTCGTTACAGTCGTCGTATCGTTGCCAATAATAATGTTGATGCCTGTCTAGATGACTGTGTGGATGATATCATATTATCTATTGCATCATACCTCACATCATATGAACTTTTGAAACTTGCACTGACTTGTAAACGATTTGGTGCTAGATCAACGGAAAAGGTTAGAGATAAACAAGATGATGCTGGTGAAACAAAAGATAATGCCATTTTATCAAATGGGTTAAGAGTTTTTGTACGACCATCAACCACAGGAACTACAGTAACGTATAGTAATAATTATCAAAATAGAGAGTGTACGTTTATGGAGGGTGTGATTACCGAGCATTCACACATCACGGAATCATATAGAGTTGAATTTAAAAGTCAAAAGTTAAAATTAAACGGTAACAATATACAGTGGGTAAATCAGGATGAGTTAGTATCTGTGGAAGATATGACAAAGAGAGTAGAACAAAGTCTGAGGTTTTGTGTAAAGAGAGAGGAAGATTCTCTTTCTACTAACCATTACATTATGTTGGACCTAGGGCGGTGGGGTATTGAATCAAAATTTGTTGAATCAATAGCCACTAGCATGATGGAACAAATGAATGTGTCACTACAGAATAAGGATTGGTCTTTGATGGAAGAAGCTGCTTTGCTAAAGGCCATTAGTCTTTCGTCAGAAGAAGGCTATCTTATGTGGAGGGAAGGGGAGTCTTGGATGGGCGTTTGTCAACAGTTAGAGCAAGAAATGAAACTATTGGAAGAAGAATATAATGTATTATATTTAAAATCTGACAATGTTAGGTTATATGATGATGCGGATGTATCAAATTTCGTAAGTGCTATTTGTATATTTATTGCTATGATGTGTCTTCTTCTCTACTCACCCTCTTCGCCTCATCAGGATCGATTCCTTGATGGTGCATTCGAATTTTCTGAGTACATAGAGAATGATATGACACAGATACAATCCAGGATAGAACTTGCCCCGCATCTCTTCCAGAGGAATATAAATCGTCTCCAACGGTCCAGCGATGCACCTTTGGGGGATAAGTATACGAAAGATGTACATTTGCTGGTAGGATTGTATGAAAATGGTGTCAGTGGTATGTTGATAGATCGTGGTGATAGGTAAGCAGTCCAGAAATGATTATTTATCTCTATGCCACGGCATTCTCAGTCCCTACTCTCTACTTAATCATCTCTATCCCAAAGAAAAAGAGTTAAGATTGCTTTACTGGTTTCATTTCTCCGTTCTTTGTATGTCAGTGGCCATTTCATTATAGTTGCTCCACTCTCTCTGGTCCCGAACTGGGTTAAGACTTTCACTCAGTACACTAATTTGGCGGTTTCATGTTTAGCTGGCACACAAGAAGAAAGAGAGACAATTTACTCGGGCCGACTAGACACCTCTCTTTACGGTCCAAACACCAGAGCCAATGCACAGTATCCTAGTGCCACATATCCTGTTATCATTACATCATACGAGGAAGCTATTAGTGAATCACAGCAGTTGAAGAAGATTGGAGAGTTTAAATACTTTGTCATGGATGAAGGGGAAGGGTTTGAAAGGTATAGAAGTGTACTCCTATCAAGCTTGAAACATAATCGATCAGCCTATCGATTGTTCTTGCCTACAAGTCCAATGAATAGGGCAAAGGATATGCTTACCTTGGTCCACTTTAATTTGCCTCGTTTGCTTGACCATGATGCATTACTTTCATTCATTCAATATACAGAACAGTGTAATGAAGAGGAAAGGCGCAGAATTGAAACCAAGTTGCAGGCTATTTTGAGGGCGTTTACTGTTCATGGAGAATGATGAATAAAGCAATTCCTAAGATAGTTCAAAACTAATTGCCGCGTGTTTCGTTAGTTAGTTAGTTATTATACCGTAGCACTACTGGCTCCATCAAGGGCTGACACTCCTATCATAGTCCGTTTCATACCGTCTCCTTCCCTACCTCTTGGGGCGGAGGCTGAACAACAACTTTCTCTCCACCTCCCGAAGCTGCCACTGCCACCTGTTTAGACATAGACTCATCCTGCTTTACCCCTACTGCCTCAGTCTTCTTCACTCCCGAATCCCCCACAGAAACAGCAGCAGCAGCATTCCGATCCGGCTGACCAGGCAGAGTAAACCTCCAAGACCGTCCACTCAACACCGCATTCTTAGTATATCCCACCTTAACCATTCCCTTACCAATATTTGTCATAAAACTCTTCTTTTCAATCTTACTCAAAACCATTCGTTCATATTCCTTGAATATACTTGTTTCGGAGGTATTCATCCAATCAACTATTTCACGTTGTGTCACGCCATTTTGGGTATTGGATATGGATATGATTGATGGAGATTTGGATGCTGCGAGACATACACGTTGGGCTATTGCTGCTCCTAACTTTTGTGCTTCGTGATCCCATGTAGAACCTTCGGCGGTAACCTTTTGTGATAATAGTTGAAGCAGTTGTACATCGGATTTAGAATCGAATATTGATTCATCAAACTTGCCACTAGACTTCTTCTTTGGTTTGTTTGACAACTGGTTGATGAACTACTGCAGCATTATCCTTAGTTGCAGAGGATGATGGTGCTGGTGCTGCTTGTGGACTAGCCTTCTTAGTCTTTGCCTTCTTGGCCGGTGGCGGTTGAGGTGACAACACACCATTATCCTTCTCAACACTATTAACACTGGCTGCACTACTCATACTATCCGATCTTCTCTTCTTCTCAGCCTTGATGGATGTAGTCACCTGTACCGTAATTGATGGTGGCGGCTTGCCATTATTACTTGATACCTTGGGCAATAAAAAGTAGAAACAATGTGATGCAATCTTAATTGCCATACCATCAGATAGCATAGCAAATTGTCCTTTCTTGATTGTACGTCCACCAACCATGATTTTGCGTCCTATACATAGAGAGATGGATGTAACATATGTTAGTACATGTGGGTGGTTGCAAAGGCAATCAAATAAGTTAGTAAAGGTCAAATGAGTATTATCAAACATACACACACGCACATGATAAAACAATACAAAAGCAGACTTTCCTGTACATTCAATGGCGTAGAACCCGTGTGGTGGAAGTGAGGCTTTGGAATCCATATTTGGTAATCGTAGTATATCATCTGGCAATGGTTGTGTAGATGATGTTGGCTTTTCATTACCCTCATCATCAACTACTGGAGGTTCGTATGGTTTATAAATCATACCATCCAATGGATCATCCGACGTATCTACAGCCTTTTTACCCTTTTTATATAAACCAAGTTTACCCCCATATGCATCTCGATAGAAGATGGTACACATACTCTGTGATAATTTGGGTGACTTATCATCTTTACTTTCTTTTAATCCGACGAATGATGGATCTTTGGTATTGTGTTCTTTCCCTAGTGTGGTTGGTAATCGGGTTATTGGTATTGTTATTACTTCATTTGTTTCGGACGAGTTGTCTAACATTTTCCCAATTAGACAGGCATAGACTGAGATACCATTTGTGGCATTTGATCCACCTAATACTGGATGTTGTTTTACTAATGGATGGTGAGTGTTTAATGTTGGTGATTGTTGTAGATGTTGTGGTTGTGGTTGTATTGGTAGTTGTTGTGGCGGCACTACTTGCTGCTGTTGTTGTTGTTGTTGTGATAGTTGTTGCAGTAAAAATTGACGACTTTGCAAGGTATTATTTGATGAGGGGAGTGCTTGTTGCTGGGCCGCCGCCTGCTGAGCTGCCGCTAGTGCCGCAGCGTATTGCATGCCTGCAATCATATCATAGTCCATGATGGTCAGGTATTATATCAATTCTACTTCTCTCCTTCCTCACTCCTCACAGGCAAAAGTAATAAACAAATTCATACTCTCATAAAAAAAAGATACCACAAAAGATACCTTTGGTGTGCGTCCACCACCATTTGAAAAGTAGATAAATGTTACATTTCTCTGCTGCACTTAGTCGGAGGCTATGGCGGAGGAGCCTAAACAGGTGGCCGCTGGAAGTGGAGAGAAAGTTGTTGTTGTTCAACAGCATCCGCCCCAAGAGGGAGGAGAGACGGGCTAGATAGGAGCGTCAGCCTTTAATAGTGCGAGTAGTGATGTAAAGGTATAATAATAGCACCAACAAACTATTATAAATGTTAGTGGACTATCTCTTAGTTGCAGTAATCATACTCCATGGACAGTAAATGCATTCAAAATAGTCCGTAACTTGGCTTCAATTTGGTGTCTCTTCCTTTCATCACACTTTTGGGCAATTTGGATAAAGAATCCTAAAGCTAACCCTGGCCGGTCGAACAGATTAGGGAGAAAAAAGTGTAACAAAGTCAGCATATCCTTTGCACAGTTGATTGGACTTGCAGGCAAGAACCATCGATGGGCAGACCGATATTTTAAGCTGGAAAGGATAACACACCTGTATCTTTCAAAGCCCTCCCCTTCATCAATGATGACATGGGGACCGATCTTATTCAACTTTTGTTTGTCATTAATTGCTACCTCATATGAAGTAATGATTACAGGATAGTCGGCATTCTTCAAGCCATTTTGATAAAGAGATTTGTTCAACCGGCCCGAATACATTGCCTCCCTATCTTCCTCTGTACCAATTAAACATGTGACCATATTGGAGAACTGTTTGAATGCTTCGATCCAGTTTGGTAAAAGTGACAGAGGTGCAACTATTACAAAAGGACCGGGTACTTGCATGGATCGAAGAAAGGCAATGAGCAATGCAATCGTAACTCTTTTTCTATGGAATAGATGGCGATTAGAGAAGGAGAAAAAAGTAGCATTATATTCAAAAATATACGCTCTTCTGCTTACCGAATGCCCTGATTCATCAACATACCAGGGACTCCATATTCATACAAGCCAATCAGCATACTTGCGCCTCTCTTATGACACTCCTCCAAAGGTACATTGCTATACCGTTGTAAATTATTGCCTAAAACCCTGAGTCGAACAAGATCTTCTGCTAATCCATCTACAAATTCACTTGTCTTCTCCAGTAACGTATCACAATATTGATCCTGATTGGTGAGGGTACATAGCATGAGGTAAAAAGATACAGATACATTTAAATGCCGCATATCATACTCACCAATAAATCAGCACTTTCTTCTGATACATTTATTGCCTCTACCACATTGACGTCTTTTTCTAGCAGTTCTAATTCTTGCTCTAACTGTTGACAAATGCCCATCCAAGATTCTCCTTCCCGCCACATAAGACAGCCTTCTTCTGATAAATGACTAAGTGACTTTTGTAATGCGGCTTCTTCCATCAAAGACCAATCTCTACCTTCTAGTTGTGCTTTAACTCGTTCTATCATGCTAGTGGCTATTGATTTAACAAATTCAGATTCAATGTCCCACCGCTTGTCTATCGTAATGTAATGGGAAATAGAAATAGTATCTCCTTCTCTCTTTACACAAAATCTCAGACTTTGTTTAACTCTCTTTGTCATATCTTCAATAGATACTACCTGAGTCTGATCTATCCATTGCTTATTGTTCCCATTCAACTTTAATTTATGATTCTGAAATTCAACTCTGTATGATTCTGTGATATGTGAATGATCAATAATCACACCCTCCATAAAAATAACCTCTCTATCACTATAATGTTGCGGCAATACTATAGTTCCGTTTGATGATGGTCGTGCAAATGCCCTCGATCCATTTTGTAATACTGTATTAGTTTCACTTATTTCAACTTGTTCTTCAGATGCTGCTGATACCGTTGATCTGGCACCAAATCGTTTGCAAGTTAATGCAAAACTAAAAAGTTCATATGATGTGAGGTATGATGCAATAGATAATATGATACCATCCACACAGTCATCTAACGAGGCTTTGACATTATTATTAGCAATACGACGACTGTAACGACGTGTAAGGGTAGCAGTATCAGATACGGCAGGACGCTTCTTATTGTTCATCTTGATATTTTAATAGGCGCATGCACTATAATACTTGTTTTTTATATGTGTTTGTACAATCAATTGCAATGAAGATTTTAATCCCGCGGTCACCGTAGCACGTTAAAGAGCTAGCTTTGCAATCTGAGCTTACGGCGTTATTGTGCTCTAGAGTATTGTTACCATACCCTCTTACATCACCATTAAATAACAAGTAAGTCACAAAGAGGTTTTTAGTTCCGTACTCTCCAATACTTCGTATTTATTAGTGCTACGATACGTTTTTTGTTTCTAAACTTTGCTTTTGCAAACTCGTATGCTCTGCTATAGAAGATGATATACGATATCGAGTTGTATTGATGTTAGTAGTTGATAATAAAGGTGTTAGTTTTACTCTATGGTTAGTTGTGCAGACTCAAAGATTACTTTTAGTTTTGAGGATTTAGTAAGTGTCTTTGTGTCGTTGCTATAATTTATTTTATTATATAATAATATCGCCGCCTAACCATATTTTCTATTGCATTGCAGTCAAAGTATTATCTATTTATTATATCATAAATGAGTAGTTTTGAGGGAATACATTACACACAATAATCTGGTATAAAATATGCCACCATCGTCAAGAAAAAGAAACAAAGGGAGGGATAGAAAGGCAAAGCAGTTAGCCAAGAAGGAGGAGAACGAGAAAGTGAAAGCGCATGAACATTGGCGAAGTTTTTACAGTAGTAAAAACTGTGATCATGGACATACTTTGATGATATCAGACGATCATCCCGTTTCGAGCTTTATGGATAATTTTTACATAAATTTACTCATACGTCACGAAGAAATGAAACCTCTTGACCTGGTAGTATCAGAAACTTTGAGAGAGTTATTCAAATCACACATACAAGTATGGAACAATGAAAGTTACAGAAGATTAGCTATTGGTATATTGATACGTATTGGGACAGATACGCTATTAAGAGGAGATGATGTCGTTCTTTGGTCTGGCGCTGTGTGCCTGGCTCAATCTATTGTGATTCTTGAGCATTATGATGGTCGGGGTAGTATTAATGTAGAGCATTGAATTGCAGAAGCTCAATATCAAAGAGGAGAGATCTTGAAGGGGATGTTAGTAGTATCACACGGGATACACTAAAGTTTTTCCGCAAACGGACATCTTGCAAATGCCTAAAGAAGAGGCAAGAAAATCTACTCCCAAAATGGGCATATGTTGGAATTGTAAAGCTAAGAGGGAACGTAATGCTCTATCGTTATGTAGTAGATGCATGATATTTCAGTACTGTTCAAGAGAGTGTCAACTTGCCGATTGGTCGGCTCATGAGAGAAACTGCGGCGTCCTAGTCTATCATAATAATAAAAGGTAGTAGGGGGAAGGTGATAGATTACAGAATAAAAAGTACTCATACATAAAGGCATACCTTTTTACATATAACAATTAAATTATACTCTATTCTCTTCTCCGCTTTCTTGTCATCTTCAACGTAACAGTCTCGGGATGGGCTCGAAGTAATAGAAAACAAGCTTCAGTATACTCGGAACTCTCACGGTTCAATTGCTCCTTATCACTCTCGATTAACAATTGAAAAGGAAGTTTGTTATCATCGTTTGTCTCTGATACTGCTGGTGTGTTGCTTTTTACCAAGTACTTGATAACATCCAAATTAGCAGCCCGACATGCATGATGTAAAGGGTAATCTTTATTCGAATCACAGACATCCAATCCGGAAGTTTCCATTGAGAACTGTACTATATCAGCAGTACAATAGCAACACGCTATATACACTGGAGTAGCCGTTTGAAGTGCGTCTGGATTGCCCTTGAGAAGTAATTTGATTGATCCGAGTGACGCATCTCCTTTCACTAAAGCACGATGGAGTGGAAGGTGGCCTTCCTCATCTGGTGTTGACATCGCTACCGTATCTTGTGCTCGTTGGGCATAAGCAAGTTGGGTTTGTAAGAATCTGATAACGTGTGGATTAGCCACCTCTCTTGTATGATTATCAAGTCCAAATTGTGTTCTTTCCTCTCTTGCTAGATCATATGGTTTATGACTGTCATCGTCATAAAGACAAAGCGCCTCCGGGTATACATCATACAGAATCTTTACTGAATCAAAGTCCATTTTCGACTTGCTGCAAGCAACATGTAATGGTAACCGATGTTTCACTGATGTCTTCTTTTCTGCGGCATGAGGATCATGCTTAAGCAACAGCTTAATGATATCTGCTTTCCCTCCTTCCGCTGCTCTATGGATGGGTAAAGATCCACACCTATTACGTGTATTATCATCGTCGATCACGTCTTGTTCATCTCTTATAATGCTTCTAGAGTTGATACTATCGGGAGCCATGTGTAACAAATACTCAACTACATCAACTGTCCCATGCATACATGCGTCATGAATAGGTAATCGACTATCACAACCTTTCTCGGTGGCTATTGTTAGTGATTCTGGATATTCTTCCACCAACATTCTGCAGAATTCTACTGAACGAGACGGGGCAGTAAGGTGACGAAGACGGTCCATTTCTGCTCTATCTTTCACAGCATAATGTAGTGGAATTGACCCAGTATCTCCATCCTTCTCCCCCAATGAAAGAGGGTCGGCATCAATTAATAGCCGCAGGATATTTCTCGAAGTTGTATCATCTAATACGTTTCTGCAAATATTGTGGATAGGAAGACAATGGCTTGGTTGATCTCCTCCGATGGAATTATCTATCATATCGGGCCTTCTTGTTGCCTCTGGCCAAGCATTTAGTAACAGTTGAACTATATCCACATTCATATATGGATTTGAGCAGGCTAAATTTAGTGGTGTTCTGCTATAGTCATCTTCCATGCGGATTGAAGTTGGTTCATAACCCAGTATATATTCGAGAACTTGTTGTAGATCACTAACATTCTTGTGGCCTGCAATAACATGTATTGGTAAAGTGTACCCAACATCCTGTATTAAAACTTGAGGCCATGTATTAACTAGCATTTGTACTGTAGATAAATTCATATTCTCTGTTCGGGACAAGTAATAATGAAGAGGATAATCGTGCGAAAATGATTCCATATTGTATGAGTGACTAACTGCCCCATCGTTTACTTGGCACATATGCCTGAGTGCTCCTAGATATTTCTCCATTATTAGTTTGACAGCTTCATCTGGACAATCTTTGTTGCTACATGCTATATGTAATGGTAATGCTCCAGCTAAGCAGCAACCACTCCATTGATTAGAAACAGCAACCATCACCCCGTTGATTACACGGTGAGTAGGTGGGGTGGAAATCTTTTCTTTGGCTGTCTCGGGAAAGTTATGTAACATATACTGAACAATTTCAAACGTTACCCTCTCATTCATACATATTAGATGAAGATAAGGCGTCCCGGTACGATATTGTAAGGAACGATAAACTCTACCAATTTGTTTTTGTAAACTATCCAATGTTAGTGCATCTGATAAGCACAAGTTTTCTAATTGTTGTAAATCTTCTTGTACGCTATCCATTTTGATTAATTTATTTGCATTCGGTTACGCAGTCAATTGTATTGATTTATACGTCGTCTAAGGGCCAAAGAGTTAGCAGAGCTTGAGAAGGTGCATGTATTATTATCCAAACTCTTACAATGAGATTAAATCCCGCGGCGGTGACGAAGTACAAGTTAAAGAGCTTAATCTGGGCTTATGACGTATATAATAGTAACTCTTTGCAATCTTCTTATGGCGTCTATTAGATATCGTAGTTCTTATTATTACATACTTATTTGCATTAGGCAGCGCCACCATCGGCCACCGAATGAAAGAGAGAGGTGTTGGGATGCTTACAAGTGGAATAAAATTTTTACAGCTTCAATTTGCTACGATAGAATTTGCTAATTGGATGTTTTACTACTACTAGCTACTACTCAGTTTGTTGCCGCATCGTAAGTACAAAGGCCACCGTGGTTGTATATTTGTGTATCTATATAGCCCTATTGTTTAGGGCGTACCTTGGCTGTGTCTCAGTTAGAGAAGAGTTTCAAAATTGTCCGTCATTTTTTTTGACAAACATAATATGTCGGTGCACCCTCTCTAATACGTTACTACATCTGCCTACATACTTACATACCCTTGCAGATGAGTAACAACATTGATATGACGAATTAATACAATTTAGTTAAGAAGAATTTATGGCGGCGCATATCGAAGCGTGCGAGAGATTATCTTTGCAGAGTTTGCACATAATGATGTGTTTCAAAAGTTGTTATTGTAAATTGCAATACACCAGGTAAGTATTGTGTATCGATCTTTCACATATCTACATATAAGAAAAGTGCTACTGGTACATACAACTGATAATATATGCCGATGTCCATCTCTACTCATCAGTCACTACTGAATACTAATATAATGCCGGCGTCGTCAAGAAAAAGAAATAAAGGAAAGGAAAGAAAGGCCAAACAACAGGCCAAGAAGGAGGAGAGTGAGAGAGCGGATGCACGTATATTTTGGCGTGGTTGGGTAAAAGGTGCAGAATGTGATCACGGATGTGTCGTGATGCTATCAGACGATCATCCTGTGTCTAGTTTCATGGATACATTTCACTTAATTTTACATCACAAAAGAAGTGAAACCATTGACCATGTAGTATCACAAACTTTAGGGGAGCTATTCAAATCACACAAACAGTTATGGAACAATGAAGATTACAGAAGATTAGTATTAGATATATTGGTACGTATTGGAACAAATGCACTGTTGTGCGAGGCTGGTACAAATCTCCCAGTATGCACAGCGCACTGCATTAAAATCCTTGAGTACTATGATGGTACAGATGATATCAATTCAGTCATGAATTCACGGGTGGTAATACTAAAGAGGAGAGATCTAAACCCTCGTGCTAGTAGTATCAAACGGGATACACTCAAGTTTTTCCGTAAAAGAATATCGTGCAAATGCTTGAAGAAGATGCATCTAGAGGCAAGAAAAACTGAACCAAAGACGGGCAAGTGCTTCCATTGCAAAGTACAAAAGGAACGTGTATCTCTATCTGTATGTAGCCAATGTATGGTTCATCAGTACTGTTCGAGGGAGTGTCAAGTTGCCAATTGGTCGGCTCATGAGAGACACTGCGGCATCCTTGTCCATCACCACAAACTAAAAGGTTAGTAATAAGGAGAAGTGGCGGGGGATTACGTCGACATATAAGTATTAAGTACATAAGATATGGTCATCATTGCATGCAACAGCAGTGTATACATATCGAATCTTATCGTGTTTATATCATTACTGTACTGCTACTACCGTCTCCGTTCTCATATCAGTCAAATGACTAAGTTCAATCCAATTCATTTTCATATTGTGTGTAATCTTGCTCGTACTAACCATTTCACATGAATTTAAATCATCACCGGTACATTCGAATACAGGTCGGAGACGACATTCACTACCCATGGATTGTAACAACTCTCTCCATGACATACCGTCATGTACACTGGCTACTGGTTGGTATGCATCTATTACTCTTTGCAAAGGCTCGGCAAAGGCTTGTTCAAACATCTTCTCAAACCCTTGAGGCGTGCTCAACTCTCTCATGAACTCTGTACTTGCATCAGCAATACGTTTAGCCTCTACAGGGTGACTCTCCGCCCAATCAAACTTTTGTTTCAAGTCTTTAAGATCAGCAGAGACGGGTATATAGTGCTTCCATGGTATGAGGAAATCATGTATATAATCCTTCATGGGTGTTACGTGATGAAATAAGACTCCAGACATGGCAAGTTTATGTATCGTGCCTGTCCAAGTAGTACCTCCTCCACCACCCAAATCAATGTGATACCTGTACTTGGCTAGCTCTTGTAGATTCATATGATCAACAGTATCAATTCCTATAGACTTCCACTTGTCTGTTCCGAGTATCGGAGGGCCATTACCTGCAAACTTTATGTTTGCCCAGGGTATCTCGCCCGTGTACTCTTGAGCTTGGAGTTCGGCGTCAGCTGTTAGTACCACGCCCTGTTTTGTGATGACACAGATGAAAAGAATAGTGCCTGAGTATCATTGATGGTATGGTCCATTCATTACAAAGAGTCCATATACTGTTCTTACCTTCCATCTAGGAACCAATGTATCAATCTTCTCCATTAAAGATTGAACAGCATCTACTCGTCTTGTTTCATCATCCTTGGCTGAATCAACATGTGCACTAGCAAATGGTTTAAATAAACTTGGTTTACGTAGTTCTAATAGATATGTTACATCCGATCCTCTCCATATTAGTTGAGGCTAGAAAAAAAAGAGTGAGAGATTGTGTTAGAAGGTTCGATGTCTTAAGAGATGCATCTGTTGTGTATACACTTACAATCAAACTATCCCACTCTTCATCAAACCTCAAACTCTTCAATGCCGAACAAACCTTCTTCATACCACTTTCCACCCAATATGCAAAACAATCTAAATGTTCCCTTACTGGTTGGGGCATTGCAATCATATTCGGAAACAAATTCGTCTCATATTGAAATGTACTACCAAACATTAATACAGGCGCAACTCCATCTAAATGTGGTAATTTATTCAATTGTACATGTGGATAATCTCCCCCACCAATTGCTAATACCAACTCTTCACTCTGTGGTGTAAACCGTTGTGGAAAGATACGACGTAACAAATAACATAGCGTAGTAATAGCTCTCCATAATTTTTTATTGCCTTGTTTATATTTATCGGAATCTTTGGAATATAGTATGAGGAACTTGTTTGTTGGTGGGTCGTAGAGGAGGAGGGCAAACATTGTATTGAAGATTGTTGTTTCGTATATTGTGTCTGTGATTGTATAGTTCTGTATGTTGTGGTATGACGATGTGTTGTTAGTGTTGCGGAGTGATCTCCCTATCTTATGGTCATCGGCGGCAAGTGCGGCGGCGGCATCATAATCTGCAAAGGTTTCATTACTATTATAAGTACTCTCTTCATATTTAGCAATTAGATTATCACCTTTGCCATTCATATTTGGATAACTAAGCATCCTACGATAGAAAGATTGATTGTTATCGTCATCGTCGTCATCGATGGTTGTGAAATTTATAATCTTGTGTACTGATGTTAATATTAGTATTGATAGAAGTGCTTTGCTTAACGACCTCCGTCTTTTGAATTGCATCATCATCTTATTGCTCTTTGCAGTGTATTCTATTTCCTTCCACCATGGCCACTTGCTTTTGCAATCGAGCAAGGTCATCGATGATGAATGATGTGACACAACTGGCATTTTAAACATCATTCTTTCTTATCCAGTCATCGCAAGGTGATTAACTCTACTACCTTTGCAATCACAGACGATGCAATATACACGACGACGACGGTCTTCGGCAATAGGTCTACTATTCATAGCAATAGTAGCCTCATTACTCTGCTTAAACAAACTTGTAAATTTTATATTCCCCATCGACGGCGACACATATAATTTGCAATCCTATCAAAGGCAATTGCTAATTGATAATGATTTACTAACTACATTACATACCAATTGCAATTATAATAATAATGAAACTGATGAAGATTATAATTTAGAAGCTGCTAATGCTGCCAATATTACTTCTGAGATTAGTCGCAGCTTATTGCAAGAAGGAGACACCAAATCATCATCTAAAACAACTTCAATACAAAATTATACCCTTACCGACACACTAAACGAATCATCAATATATGAACATACATTCTGTCTCCTCCTCTACGATCCACCCACCAATAAATTTCTAATATTATATTCACATAATCATCGCTGGGAAAACTCAAATCGTAAATTGTGGAAGGCTATTCGTAACTTTACATATCTACTTCGTCAAGTATTTCCAAATAGATTTACTAAAGATCAAGAAGAGTTGGTAATACCAATTGGTAGTGGTGACTATCCACAATTAAATAAGTTTAAGTTACCTTATGTTGAGGGTATTGCACCTGTATTACAATTTGGTAGTGTCTTTAGAGATACCAATTTGTATTACAAGAATATGGTACCTAACTATTCGCACACCAACAGAAGCTGCATGGGATGCACCAGACTCTCACATTTCAATAGCACGAAAACTTCAACAAGAACAAGAGAATGCACACATTCTAGATCAATACACAAACATAAACAATCCATTAGCACATTATGATGGAACAGCTACTGAAATAATAAAACAATTAGATGGTAAGATTGATATGGTTGTGGCTGGAACTGGCACTGGAGGTACCATATCTGGTATCTCGGCCAAAGTCAAAGAGACTAATCCGAACGCAACTATAGTCGGTGTAGATCTGGGTGGGAGTATTCTCGCCTTACCAGATAGTATGAATGACCCTGGTCGATTGGAAACATATCATGTAGAAG
>Ga0075439_13100_pt1 | contig 15044 bp, 15 predicted proteins | sample MintriSingleCell_FD_74264 | JGI IMG/M metagenome (GOLD analysis project Ga0075439, IMG submission 74264) | Marine eukaryotic communities from Monterey Bay, USA to study complex ecological interactions - Minidiscus trioculatus JGI Plate_4_G5... | ecosystem: Environmental > Aquatic > Marine >... | reverse complement strand
GATTAGCTGTCAAGTTGTTGTCAAAGGATTGATAGTATATCATTTTGTGAATTGGAAGATTGTCAAACCGATGTTTCAATTCATGTACCAAGACTTCCTCGACCAAACCAAATATAACTTGTAAATCCGTACAGCCCTCAAATGCCCCCTCTTCGACCTCTGCACTTGCTGGAATGCTCACGTTGCGCAGCGAGTGGCAATTCTTTAATGCACCATTAAACCCCCCCTCTTCTAGTGGTCCTTGAACCAGTACAATACTTTCAGGTAGTTCTACAGAGCACATGCTATTACATTTGCTAAGCATCCCTTCAGTGATCGTGTTAATAAGGGGAGGAACCCTAAAATTAGTAAGACCACTACAACAAAAAGCGTAGCGACTAATACACTCGATATTATTATTATTTTGAAGAAGAAATGAAGACATAGGTGCTTCATAAAAAGCATGATGTCCGATTCGTTTGAGAGTGGATGGAAGCGTGATTTGTTTTAGGGATTTACATGTAGAGAATACATTGTCACCGATTTTTAATACGCCTTCACATATCTCAACCTCCTCTAATTGTTTTTAAGACCTGTAAAGGCTGCTTGGTCTGGAATCACAGTGACGGAGGGATGAACTCTAAGACGAGTTGTATGGCTTGGAACACTACCCCAAGTACCCCCTCCCATGTAGACAAATACATCTGTATTATTGTTATTATCTTCCGCCATGGTATACTAATTATCTCTTTTTATATCTTATCAATCTTAACGTACAAACCAATGCTAATACTCCAATATTTTTTGCACGTGATGTGTAATAGAAATTAAAAGTTTGACTCGACCCGTCAGCGCTTGTTCAGAGTATAATTAAAAGAGGAAGTACTATATTACATTGCAGAAAGTTAGGCTCAAAGTCAACAACTGCCAAGAGATGTTCTTTCATCTAATTAAACAATTTGGCGAAGGTTTCTTTCATCTTCGGCGACCATAGGGACTTGTGACTATTTTACTCCCTAACTCCTAACCGGGGAAAAAACACTATTTGGGGCCCTAACTTAAGCCCACCCCAGGCGCGCTTGCACGCTAGTAATTATAATCTACTCGTTTATTCACCCAAACACATCAGTCTACTTCTATACGACTCATAAGCACCAAAGAAGACAAAGCCACCAATAGATATCCACATTACTCTCGGCTGTATACCACTTAGAAATATCTTACTACCTTCTTCATGCATTAATCGTTGCACTACATCACTTGCACCCTTATATTGTACACCATTCTTATCAGCACCAAGCATTAATCTAGTCTTAATAACATCTAATGGAGTCGTTAAACCGGCAGCAATTCCACCTGATATTGACCCACATGTAGCCGCTTGTATTGGACTTGTTTCATATCCCTGAATCTCACCCCATTCAACTTTAAATCGCTCATATAATGGAAATTGAATAAAGGCAAATGGTACCTCTCTCATTAATGTTATTCCGTATCCACGATATAAACCGCCGAAGATATTCGATGCAAAGGCACGTGTATCACCCTTTTCAGATAGTACTAATTGTAATGTTGATGTTAGTGTTGATGACCCGGTAGCATTCGTTTGCATCTTAGATTTGACAACTTCTGTAGGAACACGAACTAGACAAGCCGCTGCCTCTCCAATTGATGCTGCAATCATATGTGTTAATGCTGGTGAATATGAATCATCACTACCTCGTAATTGTTGTTGTTGCTTTGCAATTATTGGTTTCATAGTTTCATATGTTCCAAAGAATAATGCCGCACCGGGTGAACTACCAGCCGCTGCTGCCATTACACCACGATATACACCCCGGAAGCCACCAGATGCTATGAATCCATGTGGTGATTGTAATCTAGTTTTCAATGTATCGATTGGAAAGAGTGCTAGATCAACAGTGGTACCCGCGAGGCCACCAGCTATTAATGAGGTTATGAATGGTGTATGACGTTCACCGCTACCACTGCTACTACCGCCATTATCATTGTTGGACGATTCCATTATATCTCTCAATACCTATCGTACCTATAAGACATCAGAGATATCTGATAAAAGAAGTTGTAATTGGTATCCTAGCTAAACCTATATCGATTAACTCCCCAAGTAATATAATAATAGCTTAGACAAAGAGGAGATATATGCTTCAAGTATTAGACTACGATACGGCGGTTAATATAGAGTCTAATACCATACGATTTCTGAATTGTACCCGAGATTTCATGATCATGAAATCCACGTGTAAGCATTTCAAGCAGTACAGTTTTCATGTAACTAAAAAACTATGTTTAGGGTAGTTTTATCATGTTGGTTGTATGTTGTTGATGGCGGCCGGCATTCACACTATAGAAGAGCTCGAGACTCATACGATTACCATTCGATTTATTAATACTGGTAGTACTCTGGCAGTGATATGTTCTTCAGCGATGGCTATCTACATGCACTTGTAGATGAGGAAACAGATATCAATAATCCTCTTCGATTACATCAATTTGTGAGTATTGTATTCAGATCTGAACTAAACATTGCCGAGAATGGTACTGGTTACTTCATAAAGAATGCTCCCAAAGCATCGGCACATCATGCACTTCTTTCTGGAGTAGTTAAAGTTAACAATGTTGTATGCAAAGTAGGTAGAACAGAGTTAAAGTATGGCGATATGGTATCACTGCAATTAGAATCCGAAGTTGATAGAAAAGAAGGGGAGTTAATATCATGGAAGGGTAGTGAGCAAGTTGCCAAGAGTATAGAAGGTGATAAGTTTGATATGGCTGATAGACAAGGTAGTATGGACGATAGACAAGGTCGTATGATGGCTGGGAATACAAACGAACAACATAACAGTACCAACTTAGGCGATTGTGAAATGATAAAATACTACAGAGAAAAGTTGGGTGAAGATTGGACTTCTGAAGTAGAGTCTGCTATACTGCAACCACTGCCATTGACTATCCGTGTCTTGAAACCATCAACTCGACTATCTAATGAATTGAAAGACCTTGGATTTAGCATGATTACAGAAGAGGACTTTAGTTTGCAACTTAGTGATGTTAACAACCGAACAAAACATCAATTGAATACATCCATAATACAAGAGTTGATACGGAATACTTGGATAGCCAAGGGGGACGAGATTAGTGATAAAAAGAAGCTTGGGGTATTCTTAGCAGAAGCACGAATCTCAAATGAAATACTACAACAAGAAGCTACGAGTATGCTTCCAGTGTCTATACTATCTAGTCATCTTAAAAGGCAGAGCTTTGATAGTGATGTTAGGTTTCTTGATATGTGTGCCGCACCCGGGAGCAAAACTACACAACTTCTTTCAACCCTCGACGATATGTCTAGAAATGGGAGCATCAATGATTTCACAGTAGTTGCAAATGAGATTAACTCAAATAGATTTTCTCAGATGAGAGAAAGGTTATATCAGCAATTCGGGGGCAAGTCACTTACAAATCTGATAATAACTTGTGCAGATGGCCGGGACTTTATCAAAATGAATGATAATAGTTTTGATTATATCGTTTGCGATGTGCCGTGCTCCGGAGGTAAGTATATACTTTAATTTGAGCTGCTCTTTGTTATATGAAACTAACAATACTTTAGATGGTACAATCCGCAAGTCACCCAAGATACTAAACAAATGGTCTCTCAAAAATGGAGCCAAGAATAAGCCTTTGCAAAAAGAGCTACTGAAAGTTGGACTTGGCCTTTTAAAACCAACAGATAGGGATAAGAATGGAGGATTTCTATTGTACTCTACATGCAGCCTCAATCCAATGGAGAATGAGGAAGTAATATCCGAGGTACTTGATGAAGTGAACACCAGTAAAGGGTATAGTTATGAACTAGTAAATCTGTCCGACGACTCATCATTAGATAGTAGTGGAAACTTTCTTCGTGTTCTACCGGCTAGGTCTCATGGGGGCTTCTTTGTCGCTGCCATTCGAAAGATAATGATAGTAGGGGATTCTCAACTTGGCAGAATCAAGAAGGAAGAGGATTCAATCTCTAGCAGTTACATTGTGAAGAGACAAGTTGGAACAAAAGCGACGATAAGTTACTGTGTATCAACCAGCACACAGCAATGTCATAACGAGATCAATGAGAAGATTGGAAGACCTATCAGCTGTGGCGTACCAGTTCTATACGAATCAAAATGTACCAAGAACATTCTTGTGCAAGGGTTTGCCTCAGCACAAGAACGGATTAGATTTCAACACATTCGATTGTCTCATTCAGAGTTCATGAATTGTTATCAAAAGTGCTCAAACTACCGCGAGATAATGCTGCCCATGGACTTAGATGAAGGAAGGCTTTTGATAGTAGAGATAATATATCCATCTCCTTCAGAGGCAGACGATCAATGTATTCGACTACCAGCAAGAGTGGTTCAAGTTAACAAAGAAGAAGAGAAAGGAACAGTTGTTGTGACTGTTCTCGCTCGTCCTCAGGTTTATAGCAGGGCTCTTTCATTCATAATCTCCTAATGATAACTCTTAAGTTATTACTTTTAGTTGTGTACTGGTATTTGTTATCAAATGCCATATACACATTCCTCTATCCACCCATCAAAGTGACATAAGCATTCGTATACACACTAAAAAGGCAAAAGCCAATGCTCCACAGAATATCAAAGCAACAGTAACCAACACAAAGATACGAAATCGTCTACTTAGCTTCTCATTCTCATTTTTGAGCCTGCGTAATCTATACTCGTACTCTTCTTGTAATAACCTTTCCCGTTTCATTATACTATCCTTTCTCCTTTGAGATGATGTATTCTTCTTTTTAGGTGTCGGGGTATGTTTTGTTTGTGTTGCAGTGGGTGGCTCACCATACTTCCATACTTGTTTTGGTGGTGTAATTGGCTGCTGTTCTTGAAAATATGATCCTGATTCTTCGTCTGAAGAGCTTTCATCTTCACGTTCTTCATCACTACAACTCACTATTGAATCAAGAGCTTGTGACATGGATGTTATGGCACGAGAGTGTCCACCACTGTTTGATAGAAGAAAAGATAAGATGTGTCAGTTAGATGAAACATAATCTAAAACAAGGCAGTATAAACCTTTCCGACTACTTACAAGCTTTGATTAGAAACAGGGATATTAACATGAGCCAACTCTTCTTTCCTCCCTTGTTCCTTTAACTTCATACGTTCCTTTTCTGTCTTTTTCAAGAATGCTTGTCCTTGATTCAGATAAGATTTTGCCTCCTCTTCTACATCAATATTAGATGAGTTGTTGTTACCTGTTACTATATTCACAAGCTGACCAAACCATGATGGGTTATTATTACCTGTAGCTTGTTGTTGTTCATTGTCATCACTTTTAGATGAACCATATCCATTATTGGTATCATTCAATGGAGTTTGCTCACTGGTATGCACCTTGTAATCTCTTGATGCACCCTTGACAATCCTTGTCTTCTTCGGACTGACTTTCCTATTACTCTTCCGTTTCTTCTCCTTCTCATCTGCTTCACTCTTCCGTCTCTGCTTCTCCTTCTCTTCCAACTCTGCTAGTCGTTTCCGCTCATGATATGGTAAATGTGGTAACCTCGGTGGTGATTTTCGTGGTGGTTTGTTCTTTGACTTCTTCTTGCCTTCTTGCTCAGTGTTATCACCTGCATTTTGCAATGTAGTACCCAACTCTTCATCAATCTCTTCATCTCCATCAGTAGTATCTTCGTCAAAGCTAGGCTTGTAAACTATAGTTGAGCTAACTCCGCTATGCCAATTATGATGATTAATACCTCCCCTGACATCTTCATTAGTTTCTTCTCCATCATTAGTATTTGGACTAACATCATCACCATAAACTTTTAATATACTTGCCGGTAAAGCATAGTCTGCCGGTGGAGTTTCTTCCCCAACTTGATATTTGAATACTAATGATCCATTGCTTACGTGTGTATTAATTGAATCATTATCACCACCTATGTTTGGATTGGGCGTATTGTATGACAAGAAGTTATGCTTGCCTGCATCAACACTATAGTAACTTGTTGTTGACTGTTGTGATTGATGACTGGTTTGACGTTGTAATGTTATTTGTGGTAATATACTATTACTGCGCTTATCGTCATCTTCTTCATTTGGTATTGGTGGCAATAATGAACTGATACCATTGGAGCTACTTCTGTGTGGAGAATGTAATGGTGGTTTGGGAGATTTAGCAGCTTGTTGATCCGCAAGGGATAGACCTGATTCTATAGTTTGCAATCTACTAGTCTTTTCATTTAAATATGTTGGAGTTGACATTACCGAGGATGATACACTACCATTGCTAATTAAATGTCGAGGTGGAGTTATTGCATTGTATACCGAGTCTGACTCTTCACTTGATATACTATCTCTTCGTATGTTGTGTTGTGTTGGTAATTTAGGATCGGAGCTTGATGCACGTTGCAATGCATAGCTGCTTGTCAAGTTTTGTTCATTTATTGCATTGTTGTTAATATCCTCACTATTAGCTCGTTGAGGTTTGTTTTGATACACAGGAGAAGTTGTATCTGTAGTAGTCATCGATGTAAAATCTTGTGCATAAGATGTGCACTGATTTTCAATTCAATTTGTCTCGAGCTCAAACCACAGTCGAATATAATATCACCGATATTATCAATGTATATATAATCCAGCCGTCAATAGTTTGGTGGTACTTTGATATGATTGGCGCCGCTTTTGAGAAGGCAAGATGGTGTGAGTAGGTTTAGAGGAGTTGAAAATGAAACACCTCAGATCGTTGTATCGCCAAATCATGAAAAATGCATCAAACAACAAATTCTCTCACAAGATGGTGATGTTCTGATAGCCTGGCGGCGGAGAGCCGTTCTGATTGGCGGCTATGCTTAAAAACAATATATCATGGCATAAATTATATTGGAAAAGGTAGGATAAGATTCTGTCAATATTATCGAAGCTGATTGACATATACAACATATACTAAGAGATCTATTGACAATCTTTGATTTGCAAAACATAATGCTCAGGATATTGCATACTCGTACCAAAGTTGCAACAACAACATCCAAGCTACAATCAACATTCATTCGACCATTTTCTTCTACTCAATCAAACTATACTCATCAACAACGAAAACCACTACCTCAATCCTACAATCATGATACTCTACTTACGAATCAAAAAGTACTAATTGCAAATCGAGGTGAAATTGCAATACGAATTGCAAAGGCTGCAAGAGAATTGGGTGCACAATCGATTGCTGTTTGTGTAAGTATTGATACAACTCATATCCTACTATATCATTATTTTAAATGCCATCTGATGTATATATTATGCCTCATATTCAACATTTGATCATAATATAGGCACCAGAGGATGTTACATCTCCTCATGTGACATATGCAGATGAACATGTTGTACTGGAAAAGGGATCTACAGCTATAGCACCCTATCTAGATATTGACGGATTGACAAAAGTTGCAGTAGAACAGAATGTAGACTTAGTCCATCCTGGTGAGTAGTATAGAGTTAGTTTGATATGGTATATGATAGATATAAAGATGTTTCTAATGCAAAACACATCTTGTATGCATACAGGATATGGTTTCCTCTCTGAATCTGCACCATTTGCTTCATCACTAGTCAATTCAAACATAACATGGGTAGGTCCATCACCAGACGTGTTACACCTATTTGGGGATAAGATACAAGCACGTCAATTAGCACAGCAAAGCAATGTACCAGTCGTCCGTGGTAGTGGTAACCTATCATCAGGTGAGGAATGTTTAAGTATACTAAATGAAGGAGATGTTCGTCTCCCGGCAATTATGAAAGCTGCCTATGGTGGTGGAGGTAGAGGGATGAGGATTGTAAGATCAATCAATGATGTTACAGCAAGCTTTGACTCATGTCAACGCGAGGCATTAACAGCATTCGGACGTGATGAAGTGTTTCTGGAAGAGTTTTGGGAAGATACGAAACATTTAGAAGTACAAATCTTAGCAGATGGACAGGGTGGTGTCGTGCACTTGTTTGAACGTGATTGTACAGTCCAACATCGTCATCAGAAGGTTATTGAATTAGCACCAGCGAGGGATATACATCCTGAGTTACGAGAGAGATTGGTTGATTGTGCTGTTACATTGGCAAGACAATGTAATTACAAGGGAGCTGGGACTGTAGAATTTCTTGTCAGGGGTGAACTAAGTAATGCTGATACAGAGTTTGTATTCATGGAAGTAAACCCGAGAGTACAAGTTGAGCATACAGTGACAGAGGAGGCTACTGGAATAGATATCGTGCAAGCTCAACTACTAATCGCGGGAGGTAGATCCTTGGCAGATTTAAACTTGACACAAGACAATATTCGTCTGAGACAGCATTCATTACAAGCTAGGATAACAATGATGCCAGGCAAAGGTGAATTGTTGAACTTGTATGAAGAACCGACTGGAGAAGGAGTACGCTGTGATTCAGCGGGTTGGTATACTGGTTTTACACCTAACCAAATGTATGATCCACTCATTGGAAAGTTAATCTGTTCTGCTGAAGGAGTTACAAATGAAAGTTTTGAAGATGCTAGACAAATCATGTTACAATCTCTAGCGGGTTTCAATATAGAAGGTGTAGCAAACAATATCGATGCAGTGGAAAGGATACTAAAGCACCCTGAGTTTGTTGCAAATAATGTAAGCACAAGCTTCTTGGTCGACAATCCAGAGCTTCTTGATCCTAGCAAGGCAAAGCATAAGATTGAGCATGGAACTGCAAGTCGGCAGTACTCTGAGGAGAAGATTACTTTTGAACTTACACCTCCCATGACGGGAAACATTTTAGAAGTAAAGAAGCAAGCTGGTGACTCTGTAGAGGTTGGAGAAGTTGTTGTTGTACTCTCAGCTATGAAGATTGAAACAGAAATTGTATCACCTGTCAAAGGTGTTGTATCTGCAATACATTGTAAAGCTGGCGAGCAAGTTGCTGGTGATTCTGTAGTAGCGGTATTAGAGGGATACGAGGAGATTGAGATTGATACTACCACAACATTATCAAGTCAAATGAGTGCCAGTAATGGTGGAAGCAGTATACAACAGTCAGATCCCAGCATGGAAGTATGGCGAGGTTCCAATGACTTTGTACCACAATACAATGTAAACGATGGAGGTCTTTCATTGCCAATTATCAAATCAATACCGGAATCTCAACTAACTGATTCCAAGGCACAAGAGCGTAGAAAGAGGAACGAGGAACTAAAGTTCGAACTATCATCCAAACTCGAAGCACTAAAACTTGGTGGTGGTGAAAGTGCGGTAGCTAAGCATAAGAAACGAGGCAAAATGCTAGCTCGAGAAAGAATAGCTGTCATTATTGATCCTGGCAGTTCCTTCCTTGAATTAGGCGCTTTGGCTGGCGGCAATGGTCTTTATGCCACAGATGGTATCGAAGATCTGCCATCCGGTGGGGCAGTCGGAGGTATTGGCATTGTTTACGGACGTGAATGCATGATTGTTGCTAACGATGCCACAGTCAAAGGAGGTACTTACTTTCCCATCACAGTCAAGAAACATCTTCGAGCTCAACAGATTGCAGCCGAAAATAGATTACCTTGTATATACCTTGTAGATTCTGGTGGGGCCTTCTTGCCTAAACAGAATGAGGTCTTTCCAGACAAGAATGATTTCGGACGAATCTTCTTCAATCAAGCAAATATGTCCGCTGCTGGCATACCTCAGTTGGCTTGTGTATTGGGTATGTGTACTGCTGGAGGTGCATATGTGCCAGCAATGTCTGATGAGAGTGTAATTGTAAGAGGGAATGGTACAATCTACTTAGCTGGCCCTCCACTGGTCAAAGCTGCAACACAAGAAGTTGTTTCAGCTGAGGAGTTGGGAGGAGCAGATGTACATACTAGCATCTCAGGTGTTGCTGATCATTATGCACTAGACGAGCCACATGCACTGGCAAAGATTAGGCAAATTGTCGGGTCACTTCCAGATGACCAACATCTTCAAGGTTCAGTACCAATGAATATGAGTAGCTTTGTAGAAGAGCCACTGTATCCTTTGTCTGACTTGCTATCCATTATTCCTGAAGATAATAGAACTCCTTTTGATGTTAAGCAGGTCTTGGCAAGAACATTAGATGGAAGCCGATTTCATGAGTAAGTGTCTTATAACTGGATATCATTTGATCTCAAAATGTCACAACCTTTGCCTCTTACCGACTCTCCTTCTCAGGTTCAAGGAACGATTTGGTAAAAGTATTGTTTGTGGTTTCGGGAAGATACACGGCCTGCCTGTCGGTATTGTAGCGAACAATGGTATATTGTTTAGTGATTCATCATTGAAAGCATGTCACTTCATTCAGCTTTGTGAGCAGCGTGGCGTTCCAATCTTGTTCATACAGAACATTACTGGCTTCATGGTTGGTAAAGACGCAGAGAATAATGGTATTGCCAAAGATGGAGCTAAGTTGGTTACTGCCGTCAGCACTTGTCAAGTCCCAAAGCTTACATTGGTTGTAGGAGGAAGTCATGGAGCAGGCAACTATGGAATGTGTGGACGAGCAGTGAGTATATGATCAATATGTTCCCTGCTCATTTCATATACTTGCCTAACATCTAATACACCTGATCTTTCCCTCTTTTGTAGTATGATCCTCGGTTCATGTTTACTTGGCCTAACTCGAGGATATCAGTAATGGGCGGTCCTCAGGCCGCCTCTGTGCTTTCAACAGTAAAGAGCGATCAAATTGAGAAAGAAACAGGCAAACCAATGTCGAAAGAAGAGATTGCCGAGTTCGAGAAGCCAATATTAGAGAAGTTTGAGCATGAGTCATCGCCATACTATGCTAGTGCAAGATTATGGGACGATGGAGTGATACAAGTCGAAGATACAAGGAAAGTATTAGGTCAAGCCTTGAGAGTGGTTTCAAAAGACATAACAAAGCCTCAAAAAGCTGGGCGCTTTGGCATCTTTAGAACTTAGTTATGTATCTAGAGGGTGAAGTATTATATGTTATTTGTGTAAATTAGACTTCAATTATTAGTTTTAAACTATATGTACAACTAAGACCTTTTCTTCTTCATCAAGGCCTGCCTTGTTGCTTTGCAGACAACCTCTCCTCGCTGATTGTATGCCAAGTGTTGCAAAGTGACTATGCCCTGTGTCGGTCGACTCTTACTGTCTCTTCTATCCAATACAACAGTCTCAGCTCGTAATGTATCTCCAGGATATACAGGCTTGGGAAATATCACCTCTGAGAAGCCGAGATTTGCAATGGTTGTCCCGTGTGTTGCCTCGGGTACACTCATGCCTACCAGAAGGGCCAGTGTGAACATGCTATTAAAAAGAGGTTTCCCTTCTGCACTGCTTGACAAGGCTTTACTATTCTCCTTTGCTAATTCATGATCTAAATGGATTGGAGCTGGATTGAGTGTTAGACATGTGAAGAATACATTATCTGACTCTGTCACCGTTCTTGTTATAAAGTGTCTAATCTTCAAACCTGGTTCTAATTCTTCATAATACTTGCCCATGTATACTCTTGGGAAGATTTCATCTTGTTTATCATCAATGTTGGTGGCTGTACTTTGTTGCTTTGATGTAATCTTTTGGCTACTACTACTGCTCGTGGATACTGATGTTATTTCATTGTTGCTGGTATTATGATCACTTTGCATATCGTCTCTCTTCTTTGTACTTCTAGCAATAACCTTCTTAGCTCTGACATAATGAGGTACATCAATCATTTTCCCATCATACTCTAATGACCCTTCCTCTTCCCATAATCTTACAATGTTTACTGCATCATATAATTCGTCATCGGTAGGTTCAAATACTTTATGTACAGTACTAATCTGATCTGGATGCAATGTCAACTTGCCATCAAAACCCATCAACTTTATATTGTTCACATCATTCTCAAACCCTACAATATCGCGTACATTCTGATATATCCCATCTATAGCTTGGACACCCGCTGCCTTTGCTGCCAACAGACACATGCTTTGACAATACCTAAATACATCTAAATACTCTCCAGGAGATTGAGTTTTATGTGTGCCAAAACTTCCCATTTCGGCTGACAAGTCCTCACATCCCTGAAGTTTACAACAAGAAGTTGAGCTATATTGCAAATAAATGCACAACATATGCAAATAATAGTCACACAAGAAATGACAAAGAAGCTTACCCAGGTGATTGCTGCTACTCGTGGTGATTTGGCTATACTTGCAATGTTGAGTACTGCATTTGGGGTTTCAGTTGCTATTGGTAGTATTATCTTTCTTTTATCAGTACTTTGCTTTGATTCTAATTCTGATAATGTTTCATCAAGCATTATAAGTTCATCTTGTGATTCAACCTTTGGTATCATGAATCCATCAACATTACCCAAGAATCCTACCTCTATATCTTCTTTCCATATATCTGTAGAAAGTGGATTAATCCGTACAAGTACTTCTGTTGCATCTCTATTTCTACTTGTGCACATATTTGATTGCAAAAATGTTGATAGTGTATCTCGTGCAATAGTTTTATCCTTGACAGAGTCTTCTAAATCAAGTACAATAGTATCAGCGCCGAGAGATAGTGATTTATGCAGAAACTTTGTATTATCAGCGGGTATAAAGTGGACCGTCCTTCGTAGACGTTGCTTGATATCATTGGAAGAAGAAGAAGATGTTGCAAAGTTTCGACTTTGTCGGGCAACCAATAATCTCCATACTATCTTTGTATAGCAAGACGACATGATATATAATATTAGTAAGTAGTTGTTATGATGAGGGATCAACAGCTTTATGCTTGCATACTGCTTGACACTCTCTCATATTGTTGTTCTGAGAAAAACAACAGCAATCAACAAAAGATATTTTGGTCGGCGGGGAGAAAAAAGATACGGTATCCCCGTTCGACGAGAAAGCTTTCACAATGCATGCTTCACATTGTAAAATCCAGTTTATAGATTATCAAGGAATTGGCAAGGTAACCTCATTCGTCATGTAACTATTCCTAAGCTTAATTCTACTACTTCTCCATTAGCCGCCTCTTCTTTAGAAAGAGAATCCGAGGTTGAGACCTGTGACGAGATGTGCGAATAGGACAGTCATTGTAGCACTGCCAAGGTAGGCATGTACATCTCTTGCCAACTTTCCGTTTTCTGTAGCGAATAGCTTTGGAAGTACTGCCTGTGTAGCCAATAAAACAACCGAAAGTACAGCCGTCATAGCATGAGGAGATTCTAAAATGCTCTTACCCTGCGTATCAAGAAGAACAAGTCCACCTTGTCCACCAAGTAGAAAGAAGAAGAATGCACCACCGATAATCTTTGGATGTGCCTCTCTAATAGTTTCACCAAGAGTCAATGGAGTTACCTCATCACCATTGCCAAATCTAATTTGCCATCCCATGTAAGCTCCTATGATTTTTTGATTAGCAATGGACATAAGATGCCCATAAGATGTGCACATATCATATTATACATTCTCTAACTTACCTATCACTCCCATGCTTAACAGAACACTAGCCATGGCAGCTCCATGTCCCCAATGCAGGATAAAGTCGGGTAGTAGTCCAGATTCTGATGCCTGTTTGAACATTGGTGTCCAAATATCAACATAACTTTGTACTGGTTCTTTAATACCATCTAAAGCAGACATATCTATCATTGTCGGAGAAAAGAATAGAAGATACGTGTAAGAAGCATCGACAGATATGTAAGTTATGATTGAATGATATGTCATTGATCGATGAAGGCGATGGCGATATGTATCGACAGCACATATCTTGTATGTGATATGATCACATATCATATATGTATCTTTGATGACCGTCACCCTCCTGTTAGATCATATCACATCTTTTAAAACAACAAGTATATAAATACTCACGAAGACTAGATGACTTTGGTAGAGCACTGGTAACAGATGATCTACTGACACATGATGATGATTGAGATGGAGTAACAAAAGCAACACTACTATTTGCAAATGCTGCAACGAGAGTAAGGAAAAGTCCAGCACGCATGTTATTGATTATGTAGATGAAGAAGATATAATATTATGAGGTTAATACCAAAGCAATAACCGCTAGTAGTGGTTAGTGACATCATCTTGGTGGGCATCGATAGTGAGTCATCCATCATCATTCATCTTTGATTTGATGGTCAGGGGGTTCCTTTAGTTTTTTAGCTCTACCATGGTTCTACGTATCGACCTCATAATGGGTTTGGTCTTGGTCTTTATAGGATACCAAACCATTTTCATTTTCTCCACTCAAAATTTGGACACACGATCTTGCTTGTGCTATTTTTATTTGTTGGCGGCGGCATATATGAGGACAAGTTTGGATAGTATTCACAATCGTAGTACTCATAAATTGAATTGCAAGTTGGTAAGTTTACGTGTGGCGGCGGCACCGAAGAGATTGATTTGTAGGCGGTATGTATCATGAATCAGAAAAGAAAATTGAGAAGAATGAAGAAGTATCTAGGTATATTGCCATCACAGATTGGTCTGGGACGATTTCTATTGCAATCATCATACCAGTAGAGTGTATTAGAGAAGTGAAAATAATGAGTGGCTCTAGCTGAAATATTGCATTTATATCTGTTCAACACATATCTAACATTTCTTTTCTTTCATATCAATAGTACGGCCAGTGTAGTTAAAAGATACAATACTAGACAATACAATATAACAAACACAACAAACAACAAACAAATACATACATACAAAAAAACAAAAACAAATAATGCCACGTGCCAAAGGAGGGTCAATACCACCACCAAGAGTAAACATCCATCCAGGACATGGTGGACAAATCTCATCACTAAATAACAACGACGTCCTTTCCGGTCGTGGTGGACGTATTAATAACCATCCGGGGAATGTTGCATTCCGAAGTATAGTGGAAGATTATAAACATGAATATTTAGATCCAAGGACAAGAAAGTTGGAAAAAGCGCATGTTGCCGCCCGGTTAGTGGCGCAGATACGTAGTTGTGGTGGACGTTTCTTGAAAGAAGATGGTAATAATCCTGGATGTTTTATTGAAATTGGTGATCAGAAGGCATGGA
>Ga0075439_12290_pt1 | contig 15080 bp, 12 predicted proteins | sample MintriSingleCell_FD_74264 | JGI IMG/M metagenome (GOLD analysis project Ga0075439, IMG submission 74264) | Marine eukaryotic communities from Monterey Bay, USA to study complex ecological interactions - Minidiscus trioculatus JGI Plate_4_G5... | ecosystem: Environmental > Aquatic > Marine >... | reverse complement strand
ACAATAAGTATCATACTTACAAAGCATAACCAAATTCTTCAAGTTTTTATGAAAAACAGTAAAATCTTTGTACATTCCTTCAACATTCTGGCTAATGGTATTACTATATTCCGCTGTTGGATGTTGTACCTTGTTTCCGCCACTGTTTACAAGATTAAGTGGGTTCAATGCATTGAGATTGAGATGATGATTGTTCATCTTGTATTTATTTTGTACTACTGTAGTATATCGTTGCGATGACAGCAAAAGATATAACCGGGAAGGTATGTAGATTTATATGAGTCGGTGTTATATAATGTATGTTCTTTACTTGAATCTTGCTGTATTTTACCACAAGAGAGAGATATTATCAGGAGAAGAACAAAGATACGATTTTATAATGGTCGGTGATTAATTGGTATCCTCAAACTTTCACCGCCGCCGCCCGCACCACTGTTGCAACTTCCTATTCAATACTCTTACTATGCCAGCAATTCTATGTTATGAGTTGTTTGGATTGCGTCGACGATAGGGGCTCAACTTCTTACTCGAACTCTTACTCCCTTAGCCATGAGTTAGAAGACCGTTTAGCGATCACAGAAGGCTGGTTTGTGAAAAATTGTCATTTTGTTATCATGTCGATGGAGTAGAGCCCGCCTACTAAGAGGTATACTTATGTTCTTATGTTATATAGCACAAGGAGCATATCATAGTAGAGATATTGGCGGTGATAATAGTAGTTTTTAGTAGTACTGAGTTTATTAGACTTATTAAAAAAAATGAGATCTACAATACATTGCAAAACTGATGTGTCAAATGAACAGCAATCAAGAAGATATAAAAGAAGAAGAAGGACAACAACCACTAATACAATAATGAACAAATCATCATTCTTATATTTCCTACTATCATCATCTACTACAATAATAGTACCCACACAGTCTGCAATATGGATAAACGGGCCTGAAGATCGATTCTTCTGCGGGTATAAATGGGATGATGATAATTGTCAATCACGACAACACTGTCCAACCGGTCGATCAGAAGAATGTGAGGGTAATGAAGATGGTATTAAATGTTTTGCAAATACGAACTGTGATACACGATATGGTGATGGTGATTGGTTCGTTTCTGGAGAAGTACCAAAGCAAAGTCCAGGTGGGAGTAGTAAGCCGACATATACTGGAAAATCTCCATTAAAAACTGATCATTATTGGTGTGGTGTTGGATTAGATGATGCAAAGAGTAAATGTGGTGTGCATTGTCCTAGGGGGACTTCGGGTGAATGTCCACAGGGTGAGATTTGCTATCATGAGGTGTAAGTTTAGCATTAGATATGTGTGCATATCATGTGTTTTTATTTTGCATATGGGGTATCCTCTCACATATCATTTCTCTTACCCGGTTTAATATGAATTACATTTCTCTTCTATAGCTTGACATGTGATGCAAGGAATGTAGATCCACCAACTGCATCGCCTGGATCGCCGTCTAGATCTCCAACTCCGAAAGGGCCTACTCAAATACCAACAGATATGCCAATAGAGCCACCCGATCCACTTCCTTTTCCAAGCACTAATCCAAAAGATCACATGTTCTGTGGAGTTGGACTTGATGATGCCAATTCTAGGTGTGAAATTCCATGTCCTACTGCCAAAGAGTGTCCTTCGGGTGAAAGTAAGTTTATGTTCGGTGAATTATTCAATTATGAAGATGTATATCCTGATTTCAAACATCTGTTTGTGTTTCTTTGTTTACAGTATGCTACTTTGGTACACAATGTGATTCTAGAACATTCGCTCCAACTCCACCCCCATCAAGAAGACCGACTGCTTACCCGTAAGTTATTCTATTCTAATGTTTAATGTGATCAATGTATATATTAACTCGTCAACTCATTTACTAACTCTTTGCAACAACTTTATAGTACCGTCTCACCAACAGAAAACCCTACGGATACAATGCCTCCGTCAGTGAGTCCAACAACTTCACACATGCCAACGGCGCCGCCTTCAGAACAAATACCAACAAAGGTAAGAAGAGGAGTGCCTTGACAAGTTTTTTTTGTGCATATGATATGTCTTTTTTGCACTGTCACTAACTACTTCTCATCATATACTTGCAATAGAGTCCAACGCCGTCTCCGACGAACAGACCAACCTTTCAGCCAATGCCATCATTGGTAAATAGCTTTTATTGTGGAATAGACTGGAAAGATGCAATGTGAGTATTGTAAGAAGACAACAACAAATGTGATTCCAGTTTGTACTAAGACCATGTTACTCAACTCTTCCCTCTCATATTAGTACAAACTGCAAGAGAAAATGTCCTAGTGGTGAATCGCCAGAGTGTCCATTTGATGAGAATTGTTTTAGTCTAACACCATGTACCGAGGAGAAAGGCTATCCTGAAGACTATGGTCTTGTTGATGGGGGAGCAACCGATGTCAGTGGAGACTGTGTACCATTTCAAGTTACCATAGTTGCTGATCATTGGCCAAAAGAAACATCATGGGAGATTATTAATACACAAGTCGAAGATGAAATCATTGCAGAGGGAAGCAGTGATGACTTGGTACCAGGAGAGCCAGTACAATTCCTGGAATGTGTGAATAATAAGAATGGCTGCTATGAATTCAGAATCAATGGTAAGTTTGCTCATGAAGCTTGCAATGGCTGGCTCCTGTTCTGTCAACTTTCAGCAACACTTACAATGTCTTCATTTGATTTCCTATAAATTATTAAGATTCGGGAGGAGATGGAATGTGCTGTGAGCATGGCAATGGAAGCTACAAAATCTCTTATGATGGAGTACAATTGAAGGAAGGGGCTGCGTTCTATGACTCGGAAACAACGCCATTTGGACTATGCGGCAACACTGAACAACCAACGAAGAAACCAACATCATCTAATGGAGGCGGTGGTAGCGGAGGCGGTGGAGGAGGAAAAGCTGGCGACAACGCCTATCGATGTATTGCAAATCCTTTAGTCGAATCAGGATATGAGGTATCAAGTGGCAAATGTGATTTGTTTGTCGACTGCTTCAATAAGCACATCAGTGTAGGTGACGACTGGTACTGTGGAGATGATGAACAGTGCATTGAAACTCCTTCATGTATGATTGAATTGGAAGAAATTCCAACTATTAATGAAGAAGAAGAAGGAGGAGGGGGGGAAGACTTGATAATTGAAGCAGAGCCAACTCCTGAGATTGTACAACTGCCTATTGAAACAGAGCCAACTCCTGAAATTGTACAGCTACCTATTGAGATCCCTTCGCCTACAACCAATCCACCAACATCAAAGGTGGTAGTTGATGCCTCTCGTCCGACTATTTCTAGACCCAAGCCTTCTGGACAGTCCTTTCTGAATACTCAAAACAAGCCGCCAACTCCGATGCCAACTAAAGCATCTGATTCTCCAACATTAGTTCCAATAACTAATCAACCAACAGTAGGACCTTGTGGTGGTCCCCCATGCAATCAAGACGATCACTGCCGAAGCAAATATGGTTTTTGTGGTCCAGGTGCAACTTATTGTGGTGATGATGCCATTTGGTCAAGTGATTGTATAGGGGAAGAGGTTAGTGTTGAAGAAAGCGTTTCTTCTGTCACTTTATCGCCTACCACTACTTCTGTGGTTGAATCAATCAGAGAAGAAGCAACTATATCTCCACCGACTTCTTCTTTAACTAGTACAACACCTCAACCTATATCAACAAAGAAGCCGTGGAGTAAACCAGGTGGTGGTAAGCCCTCAGGAGGTGGCAAAGGACCTACAAAGCCTGCACGAACACAAGCGCCGATTGCAACACCAACAAGAAAACCGATTACTCCCGACACAATCATGACGAGCGACCCTACCACTTCTGTCAATGATACACCATCTCCTACTAGAGAGCCTGTAACTCCTTTGCCAACATTGAATATTGATACAGATCAACCAACACAACGAACTACGTTCAAACTAGCAACTCCAAACCCAGTAAAATCATTAACATTAACCCCAACATCTAAGCCTTTTAAAGCCGAGTCAAATGATATCGTTGAGGAGGTGGATACCGAATCTTCCGTTACTGAGACTGACAACACAGAAGATTCCAATCAAGAACCAATAAATGCAGACAATTGGACTCCGGCCAATGAATATGATTGCACAGGTGAGCCCTGTCCAATTTCTACTCATTGTAGAAGTAGATATAGCTCGTGTGGACCTGGATTTATATACTGCAATGTCTATAGCATATGGAAGAACACTTGTCCCCCACCTGGCACAAGACCATCAAGAACTCCCACACCAAAGCCGACGAGAGAACAGGTACCATCTGCTTCACCTATCAAGTCTACAATATTTACCATCCCGGCAGGTGTATCGAAGCCAACACTTCCTCCACTTCCTAAACCCTCCCTGCCAACAATTACAGAGACAATGGCCGTCGCACTTCCGAGCTCGTCTACTCTAATTTCAGGAGTAAGTACAGCAGACTCGGACGACGAATCGATGGATGAGGTCGAGGCAATCTTTCTCGGTAAAGAAGAGACAAGCACTGATGAGGACAAGAAAGAGAGTGTTATTGAAAAACCATCGAGTGCTTCCTACTTTGAGAGTCCAACTTATTTCGAAGAGTGGATGAGAAATGGAACAGAAATAACATGTATCTTGAGTTGGAGAATATATATCATCTCAGCCATTGCATTACTTGCATTATTATAAACACATAAAATAAAATACATAAGTATATATAATATATAAGCACATACATTCACATATAGATAAGCACTTCAATATATCTCAATAATCTTTCTACTAACAATATTTTACATGGATACTAAATGCATTAGCACACCTCTTCTTTCCCCCCTTTACCATATCTCAATAGTTGCGTGTTCGATAGAGTGCAGGTACAATCCTTAAATAAATACTCCAGTATTGCAACATTACTTGCATTAACAAGAATATCGGTAAGAGTATATTCCTTATTTCTCATACGCACCAACAAATTCCACCACACCCAATTTACTATTCATCCTACTCTTCTTAATCTGTCTTAATTGTTTCTTATTCATACTCTTCATAGTTGTACCCAACTTTTTAACATTTAATTGTTGCATACTCTTCTTGGCATTATTATATTCATTTTCGATACGTCGTTTTTCATTCTCTATTCGTCGTTCACGCTTGAGACGTTTGGCTTCTATACGTTCAGTTGTTAATGTTGATTGTGCTTCTTTTATTTCATTGTTTAAGTGACGTATTTCTTGTTTCTTTGCCCATGATTTAGATTTGTTATTTGCTTTGTTCTTTGTTATTAATGATGATGCACGTTTTTGTGCACGTCTCTTCCAGCTTCTTCCTGAAACATTACGTCCTTTAGTACTGTGTAATGATAAATCTTTATCCGACTTTGGATCAAGTATATTACCCGGTAGGTATGAGTTGGGGGCTGTAATTGGATCTTCTGTTCGTGGCATTTTAATAATAATATGTTGTGATATATAATGTGTCGTATGTCAGTATTGTTATATGTCGGAGATAAAGCAGCCGCCGGAAAAGAAGTGGGGATATGTTGCTAATTATATATATGAATTGTACTATTGCAACGCTTAGTAATATTCCTGTGGATATATCTCTATTATGGTAGTCTACTGCATGCTTAAGAGTGTTGTTCTTTTTGGTATCCTTGCAGCTAATCCTTGAATTTGAATGGCTGAGAATGCACATTGATTTCCCATCGAACACACCATGTCCATTTCCCACATCGACAACTAACCAATCACTCTGTCATCATACAAGTAAATCATGTCAAGATTATTCATACGCAATCCTCTCCAATGGTATACACAGAAACTTGACAGTCATCCCATTGCAACAAAAGTTATAACATCTGGATTGATAAGTGGTTCTGGTGACTTACTATGTCAATATCTAAGTACCAAAAAGGATAATGAAATAATAGAAGACGAGAAACAACACAATAACTCTTATGATTGGAGAAGAACAATCAACTTTACAATATTAGGTGGTGCTTTAGTCGCACCAACTGTACATGTTTGGTATGGATATTTAATGTCAAGTATACCTGGATCAAGTATTGCTGCAATTGGTAAACGATTGTTCATGGATCAAGGATTATTTGCTCCAATATTCCTTCCTACTTTTGTTAGTTGTCTTACAGTATTAGAACATATCAATTTAAATAGCAATGATGATACAACTTTGCAAAGCAGAAACAACAACAGCAATAATGATAATGATCTAATCTCTCATATATCAAATAGATTACGAAATGATGTACCCGATGCAATAGTAGTTGGTTGGAAGATTTGGATACCAAGTATGACAATTATGTTTGCTCTAATTCCAGGAAAGTTTCAAGTTCTCTACTCGAACTGCATTGGATTTGTATGGAATGCTTACTTAAGTTGGAGAACACATGAGGGCGAAAAAGAGTGAAGCATGTCTCACACGGAGAAATCAATGCATAGAATTATACTATCTACATAACATCATAAAGAGCAAGCTACAAGTCGTACAAGTGCTCATGTTTATATACCTAGTATATATGATCATATCATATCATTATTATTCATCTTTGATACTATCCCCATTAGTACTATCATGCCGTACAAATACATCACATACATCCACCAAAGGATACTTCTGTTTCAAATATGGCCAATGGACTATAAATCTATCAACAATAGGGTATACCAACTTACCAGATAATGATAATGTTTGTACTCTACATAATGATTCCACAAATATAATCTTACATCTTCTTTTACTACTTCTGAATGATAATATTCGTTTGAGAAATAGAGAATATATGACAGGTATACATGTACCAGGACCATTTGTTAATAATAACTCTGGTTGTATCTTATATAGTAATATAAATGTTTGTAGGAAGGAGTGTATTGTTGTAAATATTGATGTATAGTATGATTGATGTACCTCTCTTGCTCTTGGTAATCGATATACTGATGCTACTGTTGATTGTTTTGATGAATCTATTGATGATGAATGATTAGACGATTTTTCAATTGGATATCTCCCTACCCATCTACTTCTCTTCATTCTCTTCTCTCCATTGCTACCATCGACATCTGCTTCCTCCTCTTTTATATACTTTTGCAATCGTTCAATAGAAGTAGTATCACTCTCAGCAAGTACATATATAATCGGTGTGTATATACATGGATCTAATTCTTGTAATAAACGTATCATTTCAGTAGTATGTCCACCTGATCCTAGTATTATCATTGTTTTAACTTGTTGTTGTTTCTTATTGTTGTTGTTCTTAGCTTCGTTGGAATTGAATGTCGTTTGCAATATATCATTGGTATCTCGTCTTCGATAATTTTGAATAGATCTAATAACAAATGCAAGTCTTATAAGTATTGTTGTAGCTATGATTAACAATATAGTTGCAACCGCTGAAGTTGAGAGATTGTACCTAATCATACTATTATTCAATGATAATTTTACTTTTGTGTTGATATCAGATATGTATTATCAGAGATCACTACTCTTTCAATGTCATCTCCTCCACTCAAACTAACATAGCTCGGATGTAAAATGGGTTTACAGTATCAGTATGAGTGTGCAGTGTGTTCATAAACACATCGTAGTACCATAAATTATAATACACAACCACAATGACAAAAGGTAAAGATACGCAACGGTATCCTTTTTATCCCTCAAGTGTCAGACAGCTATCGTACATACAGTACAATATAGCCAATAAAAAAAGTTGTCATTATCGACCACCGCATTAGTATCGACATCGATATGGTCCAGAACTATCTTGTAGAAGAGAGATGAGTTTGTTATAGTTTGTCAACAATTACACTTCGAGTTTTGAGAAAGATAGTCACAATAATATGATTCGTAAATCAATATCAATAACAAATCGAAAATGTGCCAAATTTACATCACTATCACCAGCTAGTTGCAATAATAATGGTATGATGATTGATAGATGTCTACTACCGCATTGTCATAGACAACTAAGCCGTGCTAATATAATATCATCTAGAAGCGACGGTACTAATAGTTACAATGGAAGGAGTGGTATATTAACATCATTCTTTAGTACCAATCCATCCTACGATGATATTGAAGATGAAGATGATTTAGATAATGATGTAGAAACTACGACATGGATTAAACGCTCACCTGGTATTAACAACCTTTCATCTACACATTATAGTAATACTAGTAGTAATAATAGTGGTGGTAGTAGTTATTGTCAGTATGAAGTTAGTAGACCGCCACCGCCACGGCAGGGTCTCGGTAGAGACACAGATAGAAAGCAGTATGCAAATGATATAGAAGAGGATGGATCATTACTCAATCTATTAAACTATGATTCATCTACAAACCAACACCAACAGCAATCTAGATTGGATAATTCACAACAAGATAGGTACAATAATAGAATCGAAGAGGAAGAGGAGGGATCATTACTCAATTTGTTAAACACAAGTCAGTCAAACTCTTCCTCTAACTATACTACACCAATTAGTCCACGACATTATATGCCTCAATCAAATCAGAATCAAGATAAAGATGAACATGAGAAGATTAATTCATTGTTGGGATTATTGGGCGGTAGGACATCAATAGACGAGGGGGTAATAGATAATGATAATAGAAAGGAAGGAGGGGAAGGATCCTTGTTAAATCTACTGGGCAGTGCGTCTGAAGATGAAAGTGCATTAGATGGAGAGTCATTGTTATATCCAACCTTAAATGGATATCAACCACAACAACAACAACAACAAGTAGAAGAAGAAGATAATTCATCAATGTTAGACTTACTAGCATCCCCTCCCTCCACTACCACCTCAACCAACACATCCAATAAAAAATGTTACAAACATTTACAATCCCTCCAACTACAATTAGAATTAGAATCTTTAACCCAATCAACTACGAAACAATTGGAAATATATAATTCAGCACGAGACAGGTCTGATTATAATACTATACCAGTTGTGAAACGAGCATTGGATAATTGGTATAAAGAACTTAATGAGATTATTGAAATTGAACAATGGTTATATTTAAATGGTGATAATAATACTATAAGTGATGTTAGTTTATTGAATACTAATGATGATATTGATATTAATGATACTAATACTAATGAAGAGGAGGGGGAAGCACAAACAACCAAACAAAGAAAAGTACGAGATAGATCAATCTACGGTCCACTCCTCTGTTTATTACCATCACGTAAATTATCAGTAATAGTAGCAAACTCAGTCCTATCAGCATTACTATCTGATAAACATGGTTATATAAAGGTAGTACAATTGGCTATATTAATTTCCAATGCTATTGAAATGGAAGTGAATGTTAGTAGAGCATTGAGAGTTAAAGCTAAAGAACGTAAGATTGCCTTGGTTGGAAATGATGAGGAGAATGAGGGTGGAATGTTGTTGGGGGATGAAGAGGATGATACACCATTGAATATTGATCATCGTACCATCGGCGGTGCATCTAAACAACGAGTTAGTATAAAACCATTCAATATGAATGGAGAAGATGAAGTGCAAGCAGCCGACAACAAGAAGGCCGAGCAAGGAGAAGGAATAATCATTGATAATTACATATATACAGCAACACACTTGCAAAGATTTTTAGATGAGTTACCAGGAAATGGTAACAATACTGATAATGGTGGTGGTAATAATCAAAAGTCATTAAAGAATATAGGACAAATCCGTCCTGAAAAGGTTCGTAGACGATGTAAGGAGATATTATTAGCGGAAGGGTTTGATATGAAGGATACTAGAGAAGAAGATGATAATTACTCAACATCAATATCAAAGGAAAACATAAATGATTTTGTTGAATGGGATCCAGTTCAGAAGGTTAAACTGGGTTGTGCGCTAATACAATTACTCCTAGACAATACAACATTCACAAAACCAACAAAAGATGGCAAACAGCAGCAACAGCGACATGGACATACCGAACCAGCATTTCAATACAAACGTAAAATGATGGGAAATAAGAATGGCAAAGCACATGGTGTTATTGAGATACATCCAGAACTACACAGTATAGCCGTGAATGAAGAGTTTACAAGTACGTCAATGTATATCTCGCCAAGTTTGGCAAACTCTCGTGTCCAACCGATGGTTGTACCGCCGAATGATTGGTTGGGTGTGAATGATGGTGGGTATGAAACTATCAAGGTACCGTTTATGAGAACTAGACATTGTAAGACACAAAAGGTGAGAGATATTATGTGTATTGAGTGTGTATAGTGTGTATTTATTATTATTGTTCAGGAGCTATGGTCTCACTCAACATATACTCAACATATTCTTATATTCTATGCACTACCCTCAGGACTCCATTCATAGAGCAGACTTATCAAAGGTAATGGAAGGACTAAATGCTTTAGGGAAGATTCCGTGGAAGATTAACAAGACGGTATTAGACGCGGCATGGAAGTGTTGGGATGACGGTATAGTATTAGGCGATATACCGGCCCAAGTTGACTTTGAGGTACCTCCACTACCACCCAAGATGGAATACAAGGATTATAAAACACTAGGTGACTTGGAGAAGGAAAGTTCATTGGCTGAATATCGAAAATATCGTGAACAATTGTCAAGACATAACCGATTCAAACAGAAGAATATGGATTTACATTCATTACGATGTTCGGCTATGCTCAAACTTAACCAGGCTACAAAGTTTCAAGACTATGAGGAGATTTTCTTCCCATACAATGTTGACTTTCGTGGTCGAGCATATCCCGTCACACCGCATCTTTCCATTGTTGGGTCAGACTTATGTCGAGCTTTACTAATGTTTTCAGATGCAAAGCCATTGGGAAAGAATGGACTGTATTGGTTGAAGGTACATCTTGCAAATCTCGCCGGGGCTGATAAGATGTCATTTGATGGACGTGCTCAATTCTCGGAAGACAATATGGATAACATTCGAGCTGCAGTCGATGATCCATTCGGTGATAATGATTGGTGGCAAAAGTTTGACGATCCATTTCAAGGCCTTGCTACCTGTCATGAGATTGTGAAAGCCATTGATTCGGGTGATCCTGAGAACTACATGTGCAATCTTCCAGTTCATATGGATGGATCTTGCAATGGGTTACAGCATTATGCAGCCCTCGGAAGAGATAAAGGAGGTGGTAAGGCTGTCAACCTATGTATAGCCAACAAACCTCAGGATGTTTACATTGGTGTGATGCATGAAGTAGTCAAGCGTGTAGCGGCTGATGCTGCCCAGATGATACCGTTCGATGAAAACAAGAAAGATCTGACCACACCAGAGAAAGATTTGCTAAAGAAGATCAAGTCGGCTAGACTTGTTAATGGATTGATAGATAGAGGTGTAGTAAAGCGTACTGTCATGACATCCGTCTATGGTGTGACCTTTATTGGAGCCAAGAATCAAATTGAAGAGAAGATCGAAGAGAAACTCGAAGAGAAGGGTTTCGATATCCATGAAAAGGAACCTGAGATAAACACTGCATGTGGCTACCTCGCTTCTCTAACAATGGAAGTGATGGGTGAACAGTTTAAAGGAGCACGTCAGACAATGAATTGGCTTACACAATGTGCCCGTTTGATAGCAGCACAAGGACAGCCGGTCGCCTTTGTTTCTCCTATTGGAGTACCTGTGGTTCAACCATACAGACAACGACGACCATTTACAGTTGTTACCTTGCTCCAGCAAGTCACACTGACGAATGATTCTGATGTGCTACCTTTGCATAAAACACGTCAAGTTTCTGCCTTTCCTCCCAACTATGTTCATTCGCTTGACTCGTCACATATGCTTCTAACGGTGAGTAGAGGATGATTGTGTGTCTATCTTGTTTCAACCTCATTTTATGACTACTTATTGTACATATCGCTACTTTCTTTTATAGGCTATTGAGATGCAAAAGAAGGGCCTGCATTTCTCGGCAGTACATGATTCGTATTGGACTCATCCATGTGATATAGAAGAAATGAATGAAGTCCTTCGAGAATCGTTTATAGACTTATACAATCAACCTCTTCTTGAGGATTTGAGACAAACCTGGCAAATGCGTTATCCTTCCATTGATTTCCCAGAAATTCCAGAGGAAGGAGATCTTGATCTAAATGATGTAAGATCTGCTCCTTACTTCTTTCAATAAGTAGAATAAAGTAGAAACAACTACAGGCTAGACAGTATATTTCTATAGACTACCAACTTGCTATTATACTCATTGTTGCATATTACATACTCAAATGAGTATGCCTGCATTATTTGTTACTATGATTATCATGTTATCATTATATGGCTGCCTAGTTTCTGTAATCTTCATCCCCTATAATAGCTGTGATTTCCTGTTCCTTCCTCTTGAATAATATATCTTTCTACTACTACCACTACTGTAAGACGTATCCTCGCTTTGAAGAGAAGTAATATCCGATATATCATCTCCCTTGATATTATCATTGAGAGGTACGCTTAGAACTTGATTTACTCGTGACATTGACGGCTGAGTATCATCATCAGTATCGTCGTCATCGTCATTGCCATCATCTTGGCTAGAACTAGATCCAAACGTCACAGTTGTAGCGACGAGAAGAGTATTAAGATCATTCATACTAATACTAACCGTTCGTGATAGAGGAGAGGTATCGCCAAAACATGTTAACAACCAACCAAAACCAAACATTGAATGACTGGAGTATTCATTATTTGTCTCTTTACTTCTTCTCTTCGGAGCAGACATATCATTATTGCAAGCCTTTGCTCGGCGCATTCGATCATTGGATGTCTTCTTCACTACTTCAATTTCTAATGGAGGTGTCGTCGTCGTATCCTTACTCTTCGGCCTTCGATTTCGGAAGTTTCGCATTCGATCTAATATCCCCATCTTTTTATATATATGATGATGAGGTGATGTGTTGTATAAAGCAATGTATCCCCCCTAATACAATTGATCATATGATATGTATTTAATAGGATGCAACTTTTTATTGCAAGTTATGGACGAGAGCCTTCGAGTATCCACAGCAAACAGCACCGTAAAGGAAATGGATGGTCACTATCCCACAGTTATATCATGCGTTAGAACCGATAGCGGCCCGCGCCACATATCGATGTCATTGCTAGCGTTGAGGGGTGTGAGTTGTCGGAGTGAAATTGTATATATAAGGATACGGTATCTTTTTACAGTTGCATTTTATCCAAAACAATTCATTCATCACAAATATACTCAATAGTTAGCCCAATATCATGGCGAATACGAGAGCAACGAGGTCAACGCGCCGATCGGCTACGGCAGGCGTATTACCACAAAAACGTGTAGAAGACGAGGAGCACAACGAGTCTCCGCAGAACAAGAAATCTAAGGCAGCAAAGCGAGAGTCATTATCTCGGTATGTGTTCATATATATGTTATTTTTGTGTTGTTGTGTTGGGATATTATTGATATACTTATACGTACCTTCTAACAACATATCATATTGAATATATAGAGCCAGGGAATGGGCCGCCGATCGTAAGCGCAAGAACGCTTCCTCACCCGAGAAGACTGCTAAAAAGATTACAAAAAAGGTATCGAATATTAGTGAGGATGACGAAGAACGTGATGTAGTTGAAAATCTACCAACTATTGCAAAGAGGAGTACACGTCGTCGTGGTAAATCAAAGGTGGTGGCAGCTGCACTTGCCGCTGATAATACTGATGATGAAGTTAGATTGGATGATACAAGTAGTATTGGCTCATCATCTCGTAGTACTCGTAGGACGTCATCAAGGAGGAGTACTGCTACTGTCACTGATGCCCCTAAACCGGTTGCCAGGAAGGCTCCTGTGAAGCGTGGAGGTCGTAAGAAGGCGGTTGTACCTCCTGTCGTCGAGGAGAAGGTTGTAACCCCGGAGGTTAAAACCGAAGAAGAGTTTGTGTTTGATGAAAAAAGTGAAGTGAAGGAAGATGGAGAGGTTAAGGAAGATATTTTAGCCGTTGAGGAAGAGAAGGAGGAGGTTATTGAAAGGTTAGTAATGTGCAGAAGTACCTCATTCTTATGTTTTGTTTCACGTTGGTATCTTCTAACTTCTATCATGTGATATGATAATGTATAACAGTGTTCAAGAGGAGACTGCAGTTGAGTCAAAAGTGGTTGCAAAGGAACAAAGTACTTCTGTGTTGGCAATCCTATTTTCGTTAACACCAATGTTTGTACAGTGTCTCCTTATTCAGTGGACATTTGCCTTTGCTGTAATCTTAACGTTCTTCTTCGACTGGTGGGTTTATCATGGCACCCTTAACGCCATCCCTCAGGGCCCTGTTACTGAAGTCGAAGCCATGATGGAGAACCAAAGAGAATCTTGTGCAATCTATGGTGCTTGGCTTGTTACTATTGTTGGCTATTCTGTGGTATTTGGCGCTCGTAGTAAAGTCGGTGCAATCCTAACGGGATCTGTGTTGACAATGGTTGCCTTTTCGACCAAGTTGATTGATATGTCTGTCCTCTCTTTGCCAGTTTACTCGTATGAGGGATTTGACATTACCGTGCCTGACTTGCTGGCTTTAATGGGTATGATTGGCTGTATTGCAACACTTTTACAGCCTTCAACCCATAAGCCTGAGGAGAAAACATTTATTGGTCAGCGTGTGGCCATGGAGAAGGGAGATGAAACTTTTGTTGGCATTGTCAAAGACTTTAATGCTGAAAGCCGCCAATGGGTAGTTCAATGTGAGTAGAGAGAGTTGTCGAGAATCGTGAAGGAAGGCAGTTGCTGGACAATTGTAATGTGTGCCCTCTTCCTTTTGGGATAAATAGGTATATGTGTTGATGTATGTGAGCTAAGATTTAAAGCTGCTTTGTCTAGACCTCGGTGTACTCTACCTTTTGCATAGTATACTTTCTACAATTATTCAAAACACATAGAAGAAGGTTGACATATAAAGAATCTATTGAGTCACATTATCTCTCTACACAACATGACCAAGACAAGACAGCATACCAGTGCTCATCACTTGTTTTCCACATCTACTATCACAATGTGTTTACTCGCATACATAAGAATGCTGGCTCAGAATAAGTGCCACAATTAATCCATATAATGCCAAAG
>Ga0075439_12858_pt1 | contig 15088 bp, 8 predicted proteins | sample MintriSingleCell_FD_74264 | JGI IMG/M metagenome (GOLD analysis project Ga0075439, IMG submission 74264) | Marine eukaryotic communities from Monterey Bay, USA to study complex ecological interactions - Minidiscus trioculatus JGI Plate_4_G5... | ecosystem: Environmental > Aquatic > Marine >... | reverse complement strand
ACGAGCTCAATCTCCCAAGCATAAAGTCATGACACCCCGTCCGAGACTAAACTCTTCATCGCAACTCAAGAGGAAGACCTCGTCGACATCAGCGCATGATAATGATTCGAGTGATTCTGAAACATCCACTGCTGCTGCTGCTACTACTCAACAGAATAAGAAGAGAGCACGATCACCATCTCGCAAGGTTATACTGAATAATAGTCTTGACGTATCTGCATTCTTCCCCAAGCGTGCATCTGCGGCAAGAGCCGAGGCTGCCAATCGAAATATAGTTGGTTCAAGAAGTTATAAACGCAAATCATCTGAAACAACATCATCAGCTGCTGCCGCGTCATCAAAGGCAAAGCAAGGCGGTGGCGGAAGGAAAAGAGCAAAGGCCAATCGTCGAGATGAAGATGAATTCTCAACATCATCTGAGGAGGATTCTAATCCAAATTCAATTGATCATTCCATCTTAACTGTCGGATCACGTATCCTAGTTGCCTACAAGGGATCAGTATTCAAGTCAACGATACGGAAACGTCGCGAAAAGTCGGGCAAGCATGATTTCTTAATACATTACGATGGTAATAAGAAGACGAATGTTCATTGGATAACGGTGGATAAAATCACCAAGATATTGGAGATTAATGTTGATACGCCACCGAAGAAGACTGTTGGGAAGAAGATTGGAGTTAAGAAGAGAGGGAATAATGGCGGTGGGCGAAGAAAGGCTACCGCTACTGCCAAACAGGATAGTATGGATAGTCAAGAGTCTGTCAATAGTAGTAAAAAGGCAGCACCTGCAAGGAAAGACAGCATGGCAAGTCAGGATTCAGCAGTAAATAAAAGAGTGGGGTTGGCGAGATCACAAAGTTTACAGCAGAGTCATTATCAAGATGGATCAGACGATGAGAAACCTGATAATAAATCTCATGACAGTGACGATGACTCCAAGAAGGATGACAAGTCAATCAACGAAGAACCAGCATCCAAGTCAACTAAACCCAAGAAGACGGCAACCACCAAGGTCGCCAAAGCAGTCGAGAAGAAGAAGAGTGCACCAAAGAGTCATCCCAAGGCGAGAGAAGAAGATGAAGAGGAAGACTCATCGTCTGAGTCTGAGCCAGAAGAACCGCCCAAGCGAAAACGAAGCAATATTAAAACTACTACTGTTGCTACCGCTACATCAAGGAACTCGCCTCGCAAGGCTGTTGTTAGTGATACAAAGTCCCCAACAAAGAATAGATCGATTCCACCAGGTCTTAGTAGTAGCAGTGAGAGTGACTCTGACGACGAAAGCTCCACAAGCAGTTCCGACGAAGAAGACAATAAGAAAGTGGCAGCAGCCAAACCTTCAGAAGAGTACAAGTATCCAGTTGGAGGTCATGTCTATGTTGAATACCGTCGAATTCTATATTCTTCCTCAATTCTCAAGGCAAAGCGGAAACGAACTGTCACTGAGTATCTAGTGCACTATGAAGGCTACAAGAAATCATCAAACAGATGGGTTAAGGAGAAAGATCTTCATGAGGTTAATGCTGCTACAAATCGGCGCTATGAAGAACAGAGACATAAACCTACCGACAATGAAGTTGATCAACAACCCGAAGCTAGTGCTACAACTCGAAGAAAGAATCCAGAAGCGAGTGAGCAAATATCCATAGATGGTAGTAATCGTTCTGCGGCTACTAAGAAGAAACAGCCTCCTCCACGGAGAATGAGATCTGATGCCTCCGAGGCTGCACTAGACGCTCTCCCATCGGGGGTGTCATTCCTTGCTGGTTCCATGGTCTTCGTTGATTGGAGTGGTTCTTTATACTTTGCCAAAATGATGAAGAAGCGTTATTCCGGTGACCGTACGGAGTATCTCATTTCCTATGATGGGTACAAGCGTAGTCATGATGCTTGGGTATCGATTAACAAGATTTATGAAGTCAATCCGCAATCCAAACGAGTGTTTAAGATGACTGAGGTTACTAAAAGTGAAAAGCCTAAGCGTCGTCAATCTTCGACTCCGAAACCAGTCGTTCCTAAACGAAGAGAGACTAGAAAGAAGGCACAAGATGACGAGGAGGCTGCATCAACTAGTACTAGAAATAGCGATTCCGGGTTACCGTTTTCTCGTTCATCATCCCAGGCATCATCACAATCATCATCTCGGCAAACTAGCTCCATTGATATGAATGGTATCGAGCCTGGTGTCGATTTTCTTCCCGGCTCTCAAGTCTTTGCTGAATACAAGGGTGGACTATGCCTTGCCAAAATGGTCAAAAAGCGTGGCAAGGACGACTACATGGAATACTTTGTTCAGTACACTGGCTTGAAGAAGTCGCACGAGACTTGGCTATCAATTTCAATGGTTTGGGAAATAAATCCTCAAACAAAGAGGATGTTTCGTAAGCTGGAAGTTAAGAAATGAAGATGATCAGCTAGTCTGTTATATTATAACATTTATATAACATCACGATATTAAAATCATTGAGCTCTTCATTCCTACTTTTCTAGAGTATGTACAAGTGCTGTTTACTACTTATAGATGACTATTGATATGTTCAACAGGCTTTTGAATTGGAGATCCATAAACCCGTACACGAGAGAGTCCTCCGTCTGGAGAGATCGAGATGCGAATATGACTTACACCCCGCCGTTCATTGACAAGATGTTCACTCTCGCTTACAAACTCGTGTTCAGCATCGGCCTTTAGCAGTGTTCGTTTGAGGAGAGGAAACCATTTGATAGAGCTACTGCTCTGCTTGGTATCATCCTCTCCGGCAGATTTGCATACTTCATCATCAGATACTCTCTTATGATTAGCGTAGCAACCATCGATATTTACAGACTCTGGAAAGTTACCTTTAAAGTGTCGAGTATCAACAATAATCCGACTAATCCCCTCGTTTTGTTTCGCTCCTCCAAGACCTAATTTGATTACACACCAGTCATTTAGCGGAGTAATCTGTAGCCCAGTGATTGAGTCTTTTGATACTGTGGCTGGTCGGTAAGGGTGCCTCGCTGTTTCCCAGCCGTCGCCCATGTCCTTCCCTGGATATTGTCTTAGTAGATTTTGAGGGACACCGTAATGCCTGTTAGAGCATGCTAATCCAAGTCCGCCATGAACCTCTGATGAAAGTTCAGGGAAAGGATGAGGTAGCGTACTTGGTGCTGGATCAGATGAGCTGTGTGGATGTACGATTGGTGCATTACTCCCATCGTTTAATGTTGAATTGGCTAGCTCTTTCTCCTCAACAACATCGGTACTGAATAGAGAACCATATACATTCAATCTGGCTACACCACCATCAGGATAGTAATTCAGTCTTAGATGAGTAATACCACCCACTTCTGCAATCTTTCTCTTTACATCTTCTAATACCTCAAAGGTATGATATCTACTTTCCTCGTAACCAGGTTTTAAAGTTGTCATCGGTAATATTGTAATCCAATCTCCATTTGGATTGTTGGGTATTGTCTTTCTTGCCACTTCTTGACATGCTTCTAATGCATGTGACACTGTTGATGGCGATTGTCCAGTTCCTCTAATACCTTTACCGCTACGAGACAACCTTGTAGAAGCCCCGGGTAACCAAGTATACAAATAATCTTCATTATCATGTTCTGGTGCATTATCATCTTCATTATATGGTCTTGTAACCTTCATCCCCTCAATACTAACACGAGGAGCTTGATTACCAGTGAAATATGCAGTATCTAAGTGAAAAGTTGATAATGTAAAACTTCGATCATGTACCCTACCAGTACGTTCATCATCTAATCCCGAAGATAACTTTATAATACACCAATCATGTCCTGCAATTCTCTTCCGTCGCGTTTCCCATCCATCCATTACCTTTCCTTGATCACAGAATAGATCTGGGATAAATATTGGTGGCGTTGGGTTGAGTAAGTTCTCACAGGTAGCAAACCATTCATCAGTTGCAAATAATATATCTATGAAGAAGAGCACACATTATAATTAGGTTAGTATATAAGTATGAGATTTGAAATGAGAATACATATATTATCAATATAATATATTATATACGAACATATATAACATTGACACATCACATACATGGAAAAAGCATGCATATGAAAGTTGGAATATAATATATAAAAATGTATGATACTTACTCGCATGATTTGATGACGAGGTTAGATTGATCAGTTGTTTAGTACCATTGATATCGGTGGATGGTATCTCTGACATTGTTTGCGTTTACAATCTATTGATCTGTGATAAAGTAAGCCTCTTTATCACACGCCGATGGCTTCTACACAGCAGCGCTACTGACTGCCGACTGCCGACGACGTAACGCTAAAAAAGATTCTTCCCTTCTCTTCTATTTCTATTCCCACAGCGATCTTTGGCGATCAGCTTCACTTTCACTGATTGAAAGTACGAAGAGAATTGTTGGCGGCGGCTTCATCTATTAAGGTCTATTACCTTTGAGAGATTACATGCTACTGACCGAGGGATAAGGTGTTTACTTGTTTGTTATCAGCAGTATAATTATTATCTTTGAAAAAGGTATACGAATAAAATATAATTAATAATTAATACAATACTTCTTCACTTCACCTAAAAGTTTCAAGAGTATTGTATGTTGTTGTTGTTGTGATGGATTGGTCCATGGAGAAGAAGGAAGATGCCAAGAAAGAAGAAAAAGACTCTATACAAAATTCTTCTCGTATTAGTGATGGTCATAAGCCTGAGGTGGTAAAAGATCATCCTGAGTGTAGTAATGTTGATAATAGTTCAACATCCGATCGATTATCTTCTACTAAATCTACTAAACCAAAAGAGATAAGAAACAGTAGAGGAAGAAGAGGTAGATTAGTCAACTCATTACATTTATTATCTGATGATATAAATGTTGAGGATTCACAAGGTAGTAAAATGATAGGTTGTAGTAGTAATAATATTGTTGATGTGAGTCAGGACTTCGCTAGCAGAAAGCCGCCTCCTGTTCAAGCGGAAGCCTCTACAACGTGTAGCAATAATACTGAACGTCCCTCCAAGATAGCAAAAGTTAACAATAATGATATGGCAAAACGGCAAAGATTGGAGGTTGAAACAAATAATTCAAAGAAGCATGAATTAGAAGGGGATTCTAAAAAGCCGTCTGTTGATAAGAAATTGGAAGCAAAATCTATTACCAGTAACATAAAGTGGGGTGCCAGTAGTAGTATGGTGAGTTTCAAAAGCAAACAAGCTGATGATGCATCATCGGGAGAGAAGAGGAAGCGCAGTGAGGATCAATTGGTACCATTCCAAAGTGCCGGGGAAGGAAAGATTGTGGAAATGAATATGAAACATTTTACGGATGACGATGAAGATGATACATCATCATTGGATGTAAGTTACATTTTGTTGTTCATATCGCATATTATTAATGTATCAACTCAATATATTTTCTCCCCCGTTTCTTATAGAGTGAGCAAAGTTCAAGGCGTATGCGAGAAGTCAAGGAGGGGAAGAAATCTTTTGAAGTCGGTGGTTGTGCTTGGCAAGAGGTTGGTCCTACTGCATCTGTTAATGCTTTGCGTATAGCAATCGGGAGAAAAGTAGTGAAGACAAACTGCAAATTCAGTGCCCACTTGGGAGAGGCAAATCCGTACATTAAGTTTTCTTTTGATGACACTTCTGTCGAAGAAGGTAGTGATGATCTCAATTCATCGAAGTTACACGCTTCTGGGAAAAGGGAGCATATTGTATATCTCAACCAGCTTACGGAAGTTAAGTATCATCATGCGGCAGAGGAGACAGAAAACAATACTCTTCCGTGGAGCTCAACATCTGTGATTGCTTTCCGCATAATTCCCACAGAACAAAATGGTCTTGATACTTTCACCCCCGAGTTTTATGATAAAGAGGATAGTGATGAATCAAATGACAAAGGAGGAAGATATGTTGTAGTTGAAGTCCGAGACACTGATGAGTTTCAGGTGAGGTTTATTAACATATTCTTTATTTTCTGGATTTGTATATTGTAAGAGTCTCACACCTTCTCCAATAGGCTATGCTGGAGAAAACACGTCAATATCCTGTCCTCGCAGCATGGTTAGGGGAAGAGTCTGAGATTCAGCATAGCAACCTAAGCACGTATACAAAGGTTCTTGTGGAACATAGTGCAATGGAAGAAGCGAAAGCCAAGGCTGAAAAGGAACGCAAGGCTGTGTTAGATGAATTGAAATTCAAGTATGAAATACCTGATCATTTTGCTACTCTCGCATCGTTCAAGAGCAAATGCGTTCTAGAATGCCTTGACTGGGTATGCAACCATCACGGTGATGAATTGGTATATAGTAATCCAGTCCTGCCCATCTCGAACTGCCCTCATGCTGGGAATCAATTCGGTTTGAATGTTAGTGATGAAGAGTTTATGACAGCCGTATCAGAAGGAGGTCTGCATAGTGTATGCGAAGAGAACGATGATAAAATTGTTTGTTTAAGTAATCAAATGTATTCATGTTTACAGTGCGAAGCATGCACAGAAGGCGCTTGCACTCATCGATATCGAGAAGAACACTGCCTGGCCGTCAGCCTCTTTGACCTGACAATTTGGTGTTCAGAATGTAAGGCTCACTTTAAAGACTCCTCATTGGAGGCATTAGAGGCAAAGTATAAACACTTTCATGGTTGGGTTAGAGGATTCGAAGTCGAGTACGAGAAGGGCATTGATACTCAAGGAACAATATCATGGCAAGTTGTGTCAATCCGCAAGCCTGATTCTAGTATCGTCGATGATTTCGGACGTTGGCATTTTGATCGAATGGGTCAAGCAATGTCGAGAAGTAATTTGCTTTGTACTATTGATTTAAGCAATTGTTTATTATCGAAGGAGGATTTGTCGATGATATTTAAGAAGGGCGCCCAGTCATTGCCGGTACTTGAGCACTTGGATCTATCTGGTGTTATGCTCGAGGAGGAAGGCATGAAAGTGCTTGAGCCATTCCTGTCGTCTCGATCTTCCCTTGCCACGCTCAACCTCGATCGTAATTCGTTTGGGCTAGAGGGTATCAAATTGTTAGCCAGAGCACTAAACCATGTTCGTGTTGAGGACTTATACCTAGATGATTGTGATATATCTAGCAAAGGAGTCAAGCGTCTTCTACTTTCAACAAATGCTCAATATCTAAAGGATTTACGGCTGAGCTCTAACTGGATTGGTAGTCTTGGCTACAAAGATATTGCACAATTTCTTCTAAAAGATGAATCAAGTATCAAGACGCTTTTCCTGTCAAACAACAATAAGATGACGGGACCAGATGCACAATGTTTGGCCAACTCAATTCAAAAGTCTTTTATCGAATACATTTGTATTGGGAAGGGGTCAAGTGTTAATGAAGGCGTGACACAAGCTATCGGTGCTTTTGAGAATGCAGTGTGCAACTTGGACGATTTTCAGTCTTTACTCCAGTCTAACCACCAACTTCGAAGTTTTGGAGATAGAACAGATGCTTACTTCTCCCGTAATAGTAATGTTATCCACGATGCACTAGACATCAATTCCAGATATAACCAATCCGTTGGCACTCGTATCAGAAGTAAGTTCCGAGCTTGTTGTGTCTTGTTGTTTCTTGTTGTTTCTTATTGTGCCATATATTCACAACTCATATTCGTCTAACATGTATACCCATTCACTTTAAATAGGCAAGCTCCGCCGATTTTACTTTGTTGGAGAATTTGATATGAGCCCATTTGCCGAGCTCGATGCAAATCTAATGCCTTCCTTACTAGAACTAGTCACAATGTCAGACGAAAGCTGTGGACCAAGTGGAAGGTTAGATGAAGGTACCATTGTATTGGCTCAGAATGGGTGTCTTCGAGGCATCTACAGACTGGTGCGAAACTATTGGAATCTACAAGAACTATTCAGTTATACATCACCCGAGGCCAAAATCAAGCAATTGGAAGCAGAGAAGCAACTCTCTTTGGAAGAGAATGCGAAACTCAAGGAGGAAATAGAACAGCTGAAGATGGCAAGTGAAAAGGCAGGAAAGTCTACTTGGGGAAAGTTATTCAGATGGTGATTACGTACTTTGTGTGCTGTTCTGTCTTGTTCTGTGTACTTGGAGACTGGAGAGTGACTCATGACAGGGAGATATTATGGAGGCGGCTCCGAATACACGCTATGTCTCGCACACTTATATATGATAAGATATATAAACTATTGCTAATCATTTGAATGTTATTGGTATGTACTAACGAATGGAGTTAAATTCCCGCTTATTGCCAAGAGTGTGGGGAGAAATGTGATTTCTAAGTATTGTCACATGATGTCGTGTGACGGATTTGACACCTCACTATTAGTAAGTGAGTTTAGAGACGAATGGACATATAGAGAGGAGGCCGATTATCAAGATATACTAAGGTTTGTTTTATACAATTGCATAGTAAGGTTCCGCGCGGCAGTACACGATTATCAATTACCAAATGAACACTCCAAACCCAAACAGAATGAGGAACAATCAATTATCAATTGCTTTCCTCCTTCTTATTGCAACTACACCTCAATATATATCATCCTTCATTACACCAAATAGAATAAAAAATGGAAGGAGAAGTTTATCATCATTATTTAGAAGAAGAGTTGCAAACAGTTATTGTTCCACAATAACTGATTATCAATTGAATACATACCTAGATTCTCTCAATGATATAACGTCCAACCCCGAACTATTTCCATATACGAGTTCTTATATACGAACTTTATCACAGAAACATAACATAGGCGGAGATGTCAATATACCGTCAGCTGAGGAATTTCTTGCAAAATTGAGTAGTGAATTATTACAAGCTTCACAGCACAATATGATTATGAATGAGAAGCAACAGACAATACGGAATTCTGCGATAGAAGATAATACACCAACTAGTTTATCAGAAAGTAGTAGTACAAATTCATTGTTGCAAAATCTATTAGAAATAACTGGTCCTGCAGTCACTTCCATATCGAGTGTTGGAATAGCTGCTTCCACATATAATGCAGAAAGTTATTCTTATTTGAGTAATGAAATGATGGCATCAACGAATAATATAGATTATAGTGTTAGTGGAGATAGTAGTTTGGCAGATTTTGCAACTTCTACAGCGTCTGCTAATACTGTTCTACAGGAGAATAGTGATATAAACAATGTTGGAAATCAAGCATTAGAGAGTTTTGCATCATGGCATAAAGATCAGGGAGGTTCTAATACATTGAGAGACTTGGCCTCGTCTATCCCTACTCCTGTTGATGACTTGTCTTCTTCCCAAATTGACAATCCTTTGATGAACAATCCTACTACAGGCATTGGACATCAAGTTACTGAATTCGTCTCCCGATTTGATACTGGTTCAGTTGCGAATGCATATGAAACTTCCTCCCTATCAAGTGTTGATCTTGGGACAGCTACCGCTTCTTCTGCATATGTGGCGGCAGGTCACAGTGGCAATAGCGGGGTCGGAAGATTGCAAGAGTTAGCTTCATCTATTCCTATAGATGATCAGCTTCAACGGGGAGTAAGCTCAGCCGATAGTAGTATGTTTAACGAGGCTACAAATCAAGTAGTGCAAGATGTTGCTACCACAACAGCAAATAGTGCAGATGTCTTGGACGTTACTAACACTGCGGTAACTGCCTTAGATAGAACAGCTACTGCTTCTATGGATGGACTGTCGTCATCCGTAGTTGATCAAGCATCTTCAATAAGCGATGTCAATAGTGGGTTATCAGACACACTTTCCTCTCAATTGAACGATTTAGATTATGATGGGCTGCATAAGGTGACGTCTAAATCTCCTCTATTATCCGATTACATCGAAAACAAGATCAAGGAACTAGAGTTGCCGCAATATCATGTAGAATTGCCAACCATCACCAATCCATTCTCGGAAGGATCGCCTCACGCTTTGGAAGATGTACTCTCGAGCATCAAGGAGGCATCTGGGACATCTAAAGACAAGTTGGAGAGTGTGCTCTCTTCCATGACACATACTTTTGATGGTCTTGATGACAAGGTAGCAGATTTAACCAACTCGTTCGAGAGTATGTCAGGACAACTTAATAAGGTTGCAAATGTGGGAATCTCAAGTGCAAAATCATTAGGGACAGATTTCACAAACTATGTTGGCCAGTTTCAACATGAGACAGTTTTGCCTAAACCAAACTTGAACATTGAAGCACCAAACATACCAAAGATTGACTTTGAGGCACCTACTGTTCCAAACTTGGACATACATCCACCAATTATGCCTGAAAGTATATCAAAGGAAGCATCCGCCGCTATGCAAGGAATTGGTGATTCGTCTCTTACTGATTTTAGTCATGCTGTTACATCAACAATCACATTTACTGGTGGCTTAGTCATCTCGTTCTTGAATCTGATTCTCGGGGCTGTTGCTGGGACGAGTGTTGCGTCCTTATTATCAAATGTTCAATCATCCATCTCTTCTGTTATAGATAATGCCAGTCATTCAATTCTTTCAACCCTTTCAAACATTGGAAACATGACGATTATAGAGATCTTACAATCGATCATGGCTATGATGTTTGTCATTACAGATATACTTCTCAAGATATTAAATGCGGTCATCTATATAATAAGCGGAAAGGATGGTAGTGATTGGGCACTTCAGGCGAGTGATTCAGTTGATCATGCAAGCTCACAATTAATGGCACAAGCATACGCAACATATGACGATGTGACACATACAAGTTTAACACAGCTAGCACATAATATCGAAGACTATAGTCAGTCTATTGGGAATGAGTTTGTGACTCTTATGGGGTCACTAAACACACATGGAGTGCTCGACGGCAGCATATCTATACCGGATGATACTTTGGATAGCATATCCACTACACTCCAAACTGCCCTCAACTTGTAATAGTTGGAGGAAATAGGATAAATTGTATAGTGTAAATGTTTCACAGCTACACATTTATAGCATTTGTTCTGTAAGCATAGCGAGTATCTGCATTATCTCACATGATATCTTAAAGCAGATTACTACTTCTTCTTTTTATCGGCTTTTGCATCAACATAATTATCGCCTTGGCATTCTTTATTCATCTTCATTTGGCCATTGGGCGAGAGACATCCATTCGCTTCCATTTTTTGTCTCCACGCTTCCTTGTCTCCAAATCCTTCTGGTAGATGCTCTAGTGCTTCTGATAACTCATCAGCAATTTCACCAGCGGTGGGTCTATCCTCAGGCTTGGTTCTCAGACACTTTTGCATTGCCTTTTCTATAGCGTTTAGTGCCGGATCAGACTCTGCTTTTGTCTTGTTGAAATCATCAGGCCAGTCTGGTAGCACTCCTTTTGCAACATTAATCCTTGTCTTATCCATTTTATCTTTGGACATTTTGTATGGAGAATGTGTTGTCAAAATATCCCAAAGTATATTCCCCAAACTAAACACATCTATTTTCTCTGTGAGTGGTTGAGGATTGGGATACTCGTCTGGTAAATGAGCCTGCATCTCCTCAGGTGCTCTCCACCATGGCTCTTTGAATCGTCCTTGAAAGCCACATGTTTTGTTGTGTGTTCTGTCCCAAGTCAAGAATTCAGCCACATTAAAGTCATTCAATTTCGGCTTGCCTCTCTTGACTATTGCAATATTCCGTGGATTGAGATCATAGTGCACAAGGGTGGCATTTGGTTTCATCTTAAGCCCCTCCTCAAAGTTTGGATTGGGATTATCATCGGAATCATATCGTTGAGGAAAATCTGGATGATCTATACTGTGCATATGTGATATTCCCGTGGCAACCATACTCGCCAGTTGGAGCTTAATCTTACTAACCGGTTCTATATGTTGCATCCCTCGGAATGATCTTGCAACCTTTTCCAATTAAGACATTCCCTCGATACCAAAGTTGGCTAATTCGTTGATTGCAGATTGACCGCAATATCCATAAATGTCCAAGACATATGGAGAAAAGGTAAGTCGTTCCATAGCCAGTGCATCACGTCGATGTAGTTCGTAATACTCTTCAAGGAAATCTCTTTCAATCCGCAATGTTTTCAATACTACACTCTCTTCATATCCCCATTCTTCCTCGTCTTCATCATACTCGGGTATGTTTTCTGTATACATCTCCCATGCTCCACGAAACCAACCTTGTCCTAAAAAGTTTATAGATTCTTCCTGCATTATACCCCTTGCATTTAACTTTTGATTAATCTTTCTGTTTTCGCTTGGATATCTATCAATTATCTTTTGTAACACTTTATGTAACATATCTGGGTGTGTAGTAATTGCACGTCGATTATATGTATTTTGTTCATGTATAATGTTATTATCAAGGAGGATATCAGATTTGTCATTTGGAAAGGTATATGAACCTTGACCAGAAGAACGAACTAGATCAATTTCATGTATTGAATTACAATTTGGATAACTAGTAGTTTGCCACTTTGCCATTGGTATACATTGTGGTTCTTCTTCTTCCACAATACTATTATCAATTATCATTGGTGGTTCCTCTTTGACAAAGTAACTTGGTGGTTGCCATGAATCATTATGCAACATTGGATCATTAACTTCTCTTTTCCATATTCTTGGTAGTATTATACTAGTCCACGGTATATTGAATTTAGATGCACTTTGTATTGACAATGGTAGATTAGATATATCAATAATTCTTGAATGATATTCTTGATTTGTTCTTTGTGGTGCATTCACATATGAAGTACCTCTCATACCACCAGCATCATATGAATTTATAGAACTTGCAGCCAATAAATAATGTATCGTTTGTATGAATCCAATTGCAAATATTATACCACATAAAAACAATGTTGATAATTTTACTCTTCTAGATCTTTGTTGTGTGATACTTTGCCTTGTTAATCGTTGTACAGGAATACGAGTAAGTCGTCTTAATGGACTACCAGAAGAATATGATGGATTTATTGTTAGATGCCTCATTGAGGGTGTTGTTTGTTGTAAGGTTGGTGTGGCGTTCGGTATGGCAGTATGAATACTTAGATCTTCGAAACTTGAAGATGAATTATTTGAAGGTGGAGACGACTTTATCTTAGAGTCTCCGTTACCATCATGATGATGTCCATTGCTACTAACTCCTGCACGTTTATCACCGGGGCTGGAGTTTCTCAAGCGCAGTTGAGACATTTAATGGTTGTTGCAATTAATTGTGATAAGTAGATTTCGGTTAGTAGGTGCACCGACTTGTGCACAAAATTGATAACGTCAATCTGAGAGCTATATCATGTATGCTTCTGCTGAAAATTACGCTTGCAGCTGCTGCTTCTCCCTCGCTCTTCTTTCCTACAAGGTCCTACTGTGATTTAGCAATGGAGATGTATATTATTATACTCCATATCGTCAGTTGCCAGTGCCACAAAATAAATAACTGGTTTAGGACACGTATCCACATATGAAGATGCTGAAAATCCAGTGGTGAGGCAACTAAGTTAAATGCTAGCTTAATGTATGCCCTGCTTCTTAATAGCAAAATAAACTGTCAAATCTCTCAACCAATCTGCATATCACAACAGTTTCCACCCTCATAATTTCCCATATCACAATCAAAACACAAGATACGTTCCGTGATACTACTATCATAATCTACCTTAGTGCAGAATGTACAGAAGTGGTATTGACACATTTCACATTGTCGTGTGCAAGAGGTACATGTTGGCTTGTCACAGTATCGACATGGTGATAGATTGCTTGATATAGATTTGTTATCATTCTGACGAGAAGTAGATGCACCAATATTATGCTGTTGGTTGTTGCCAAAGTTAGATGCTGGTAACTTCTGTGGATGTGAGCCTGTCTGTTTCTTGGTTGATTGAAAGAAGTTCAATAGTGAATGACTTTTTGGTAGAGCCATTGTTTCGTTTGTGGTATTGAATGAGGCTGCAGGTGATGAAGCAACACTACTCGAATTATTGTTGGCACTATCCTCCTCAGAGCACACATGACAGCACAGTACTTCTCTTGTATTACTTGATCTACCAATATTGTTAAATCCAAAGCTATTAAAATAGTTACCAGTCATCCTTTTCTCAGTGTATTGTTGATGCTGGTATTGTTGTTTATTGGAAGGAGTAGATTGAAATGTCAACACATGAGGTGGAGAAGTCGTAGATCCCATCATCATATCCTCATCAATCGTTTGATATGCATGGTCCAACCGTGCCCGTTTTGTCGGTGGTGGACATTCTGAATGAAGTGAATGAAATCCCACCCCACTATTCCCCGTAGCACTATTATTATTTGTTGAAGTTAAACTACCAGAAGAGATTGAGCTTGGTTCACCATCACCACCTACACTACACCCAACAACACTTTCAACTGCACATCCTACCATTGTCCCAATCATAACATTACTATTTCTACTACTACCAATCCCACTACAATCCATATTAAATCCATTATTATTAATACTGCCAAACGTCACCGAACTTGTGTTCGAATCTTGAGATAATTCATATCCATTAGACGGTGGCTCTTCAGATATAGATTCCAACTTTAAGTTTGGATGTGAATTGGAATTATTAATAGATGTAGTAAAGGTCATTCGATCTACAAATGGCGAAACTGTAGCAGCCGCCGCCGCTGCTGCAATGCTACTTGGATGTGGTGATATTTTATTGAAAAATGACCTCAGGTCATTACCTGTTGTATCATTATTATTATATGTTGGAGCTGATGCAAATGAAAATGTATCCTGTTGTATTGAAGTACGATCACGTTTTCTTGCCGAAGAGGAAGATATGTTTGTCCGCGGTGGAGTTTCAGTAATCATAATTAATTTAGTATAAAGACGGTGCACCCTAACTCAAGTTTGTTTTGTATGAATGTTTCTAGTACATTTAGTACTCGCCCGTTATTCCAACTAAACTTAAATTAATTATCACAACGCCTTTCTCGATATATACATGTAGTGCTTCAAATATAGCCTCAGGAGAGGTATGGTATGGAGACAATGAATGAGAGGATGATAGTAGGACAATGTACCTAATATTATGAAGAGTAGTTTTCATGTATTGAAATTAGAAAACTCTGTTTATTTAGAGGAGTTAGTGGAGGTGGTATCTTTTGTCTCGTATTTGGAACATTAATTACATTAGTCTATGTAAGT
>Ga0075439_13437_pt1 | contig 15099 bp, 14 predicted proteins | sample MintriSingleCell_FD_74264 | JGI IMG/M metagenome (GOLD analysis project Ga0075439, IMG submission 74264) | Marine eukaryotic communities from Monterey Bay, USA to study complex ecological interactions - Minidiscus trioculatus JGI Plate_4_G5... | ecosystem: Environmental > Aquatic > Marine >... | reverse complement strand
GAGAATGCAGTGGAACTTGAACGAATGCACTTGGATCACAAAGTTAGCGAGTAATATCTCCCCTCTTCTTTTACACATTCACATAATGATTCATAAGAGAGATCAAGTCAATCGCTTGTAGTAGAGTATGTGTTGTCTAATTAAATGTAAAGTAGTAGGATGATTTATATGGCACTTATCTAACATAACAATAGATAGCAGAAAAAATATAATTGCAATTCGAGACTTATATACATTACAGATACATAGATCTGATTTCATCTAAACATCCTCCTCTTCTTCACCATCACTCTCGTCTACAATACCCAGATTTCGAAGACCACTTGAACTAACATCTCGAATCATTACAGATTGACGTTTGATCAAATCTTGGTATTTGGAGGACTTATCTAACAAGGCATCATGCTGACCAACATCTACTATTTTGTGCTTATCCATCACTACTATCTGATCTGCTTGTCTTATAGTCGACAATCGATGTGCTACAATCTGGAAGATGCGCGTTTCACAGTTTATGAAGATGAAAGAGAGGGGATAATAACATATGTTAGTACATCTGGTTTGCAAAGGCAATCAAACAAAGGTAAACTAAGTTCAAATGAAGTAGTCAACTCGTCGAGACTTTGTATTGAACACAAGCATTCACATCATAAAACTATACAAACGGGACTTTCAATGACAGTTCTTCCTACAACCGCCTTGTCTATCGCTTGCTGTACCAAATGCTCCGACTCGGCGTCTAAAGCAGAAGTCGCTTCGTCAAGAAGTAGAATCTTGCAATTGGTAAGAAGAGCTCGAGCAATTGCTACTCGTTGACGTTGTCCTCCTGAAAGTTGTATACCTCTCTCGCCAACGAGGGTATCATAACCGTCAGTCATTTGTTCTATGAACTCGTGGGCATGTGCGTCTCGAGATGCAGCCTCCAGTTCATCTTGTGATACGTCCCTATCAACACCATATAGCATGTTTTCACGAATGGTAAGACCAAACAAGTTTGGTTCTTGTTGAACATAGCCAATCTGTTTTCTAAGCCATGTCAAATCTAAACTCTTTAGATCATTACCGTCAATTGTGATTGAACCCTGATTGATATCATAGAACCGCTGCAGAAGAGATACGATTGTACTTTTTCCTGCCCCTGGAAGATGCGCGTTACCACGATTTATGAAGATGAAAGAGAGGTGATTGCAACATATGTTAGTACATATGATATGCAAGGGCAATCAATAAAGGCTCCCAAACTACAAAGGTCAAATGAATAGCCAAGCCGCCGAGACTTGATATTGAAGACATGAATTCAAAACATAAAACAATACAAACGCGGACTTTCCTGAGCTTCCTACTAAAGCAGTAACGCTGCCGGAAGGAATAGATAGGCTTATATCATCTAATATTGGTTGGTCTGGTCGAGTAGGGTAACTGAAGGTGACACCCTTGAGTTCAATTGTTCCAAACATTCGTTCTGGTTTGATTGTTTCCTTTTCCTTTGTATCCGGATCTGGAATCTTGGGGATACGCTCAAGTAGGTAAAAGACTCTTCCACTAGCTCCAAGACCTTCAAACACCTTGGCTATACTGTTTGCAACTTGTCCCATAGCGAATCCGATACTAATAATGTATGAATTGAAGGCAGTCAAATCTCCCAAAGTTAGCTCATCATGCAACACAAGATAAAAGCCATACCAAAGAGTGACATTTAGAAAGCCAAATCCCAAACCAAATACGAAAGTGAAGAAACCGGACTGTGCAACAGATTTAAAGAAACCGACACGGTATGTTGTTACTTGCTTGGCGGGAGGATACCAAAAAGGAATATCATCTGGATTACCAATCTTGCTATTATATCTATGTTGCTCTTTTTTCTCAGCAGCAAAAGCTTGTACAGTTCTCATGCTACCGATAGCTTCGGTAGAAACAGTTTGAGCTTGACCTAGCACGTCTTGATACTTCTTACTAAGTCTTCCCAATACAAATCCCCTAGGAATGGTTTGGATAAGAGAGAAGATACGATGTATTGAGACTTGAATGCACAACATATGCACACTTTAAACACACATAACATACAACATACATTGGACTACTCATCATAAAAATTAAGACTACGCCCCCTAGTGCCAGACCTGCAAGCTTGACTGAGATATAAAACATTAACACCATTGCTGAAATTGCTTTGATGAACTGCGTTAAAAAGTCAGGTAGACTCTGTGATACTACAGATTGTAATAATGTTGTGTCGCTTCCCAATCGAGAGACTAATTCTCCACTCTTGTGTTCGTCAAAGAATGCAATCTCCTGACCGAGTATTTGTTTATATAATCTACACCTTAATCTTGCTACTACTCTCTCACCAATAACACCCTGAATAGTTGCTCGAATAAACCCTGCAACAATTCCAGCTATTGTAATGATAACTGCAAGTAACATATAGTAATTAATCTGACTCATCTTCTCTCCCTCATCAACAATTGTGGGGTCTACTAGTATGTCATATGAATTTGCCACAATTAGCGGCGTGATCATGTTTGTAGCTTCTGCGCCAATCATTAAGATGAATGATACAATTAACATCGGCATTTCGGGGGTTGCTAGTTTGAATAATTTGTATAGTGATGGTTTGGTTGATGCAGGAGCATCATTATTATTTGCAGGTTTTGTGGATGACAGATCTACATCATCATCATCCTCTTTCTTTTGAGGTGAGGAACTACGGACTTTCTTCTTCATTGTTGTGTATAGATGTCTATAAACAATTATATTATTGTGTGATTGTTTGTGGAATGATGTATTTGTTATGGATGTGCTTACTTTTTTATGAGCTTGCAACAACTCGAGACGTGCTCTCTGTCGTGCTGCGATATCGTGAGAGGCTTGCCTTTCTACTGATGGTCGAGCTTATGATATTAGTAAACGTCTACTTGAAACGACTGCAACCAACCATAGTGAAACTCCCAAGCTTTCATCCATTGTTCTTCTGCAAAAAGGTACCGTTTGATCGCTAAAAACGCTGAAACAATCCCGCAATGCAGATCGAGTGATGCCATGATCAGTGATCGATTGAGTTAGTCTACTAGAATTAAGATGGTGGCGACAACACTACTACGCTCATCTCTTACAAAGGTATCACGTCGATGTATAGAGGCTCATCGACATTGTGGTCGTCTTCATGTCTCTAGTACTGCCGCAGTTGCTCAAAGATACTCTATACAAAATACCCATCATTTTTCTTCTACAGCAATCGTCGATACTCGAAAAGATGCATTAACAAGTTCTGATGGAGTGGTTGGTGTGCCAATTGATTTCGATTTAGCCAGTTCTATTGAGGGCAAGGAATCTCAGGTACGATACATGTTCGTGCTTTTGCAACTTATAAATGTGTGTAGGTATCTCAATCATATCTTTGCAATACATACTACATCAATATCATCATATCTTTTGCAATACATACAATATACTAGATTGTTACTGTGCGTTTAGAGAAAGATCAAGTTCTTAGAGCAGAATCTGGAGCCATGATGTACATGACGGATGGAGGTGAGAAATTTATTTGTGCTGGGTTATGTAAGATATACACTATCTAACTGTTTATGTATCTTTTTGCATGATATATCCAAACACACACAGTCAATATGAATACAACAACGGGAGGGGGCGTATCTGCCGGATTTCAAAGAATGTTAACTGGTCAAAATATCTTTATATCTGACTATACTTATGATGGTTCGAGTGGATCGTATGGATATGTCGCACTGGAAAGTTTGTGTTCGTATTGTTTTGTCATGTGAATTCATGTGTTCAATATGAAGTCTCGGTGGCTTGGCTACTACATTTGAACTTAGTGTTTGCCTTTATTTGCCTTTGCAAATCTCATGTACTAATAGAAGTTACTATTATCTCTCTTCCATCTTCATATACTGTGAAACGAACGCCATCTTCCAGGGTACTGATTTTCCGTCAAAGATAGTTAGACTCAACTTAGAGGAATACGGTGGGAAGATAATATGTCAAAAGGGAGCATTATTATGCGCATCTCACACGGTTGATATTACTGTCGAGTTCACGAAGAAGTTTAGCACAGGATTTTTTGGAGGAGAAGGATTTGTATTGCAGGGTTTGACAGGTACAGGAGACGTGATGGTAAAGGCAGGAGGTACGTTGATAAGGAAGGATTTAAAGGAAGGTGAAGTGTTGAGAGTTTCTAGTGGATGCCTTGTTGGTTTCCAAGAGGGTATAGAATTCGATGTAGAAATGGTATCAGGGTTCAAAAATGTTGTATTTAGCGGTGAAGGCTTGTTCATGACCTCTTTGACTGGTCCTGGTGTTGTTTGGCTACAAGGTCAGCCTCCCAGTAGAATGATATCTGAGATAGCAAGAAGAGTTCCTAGTGGGGGCGGAATTGGGTTGGCCATGCCACTTCCTGGGATGGGAGGTAGCTCTGAAGGAGGCGAGGGTGACGGTGGCGGTGATTCTACTCCTACTTAGTATCCACAACATTGAAAATCTCGTACATTACAACTTCCTACACTCTACAAAACATCTTAGTCTCTATTCCAAACTGTGCCATTAGGGAAACACTTCGTCTAGCTTTCCTACGGCCAAAAGCACAAGCCATATCACCCCAACACATAGTGATAGCAACGATGACCCAACCTCAACCATGAGAACTCTCGAACTTCTGCCGTGTCTACCACCTGCCATCCAGTCGCTCAATGAACCATAAAACGTTGCAAATCCTGCCATGACAAATGTTGATGTCAGGCAGAATGTACCAAGATATATGATTGCCACTGTGATAAGTATGGAAACGAGATAGGAGATGTATTAGTAAAAATGAGTTGCAACAAGTATCGGTATACACATCAAGGACTTACACTTTGCATCTCTCAGTTCTACGGCAGGAATAACGCCCAGTACTCCTCCTGGTCCGGCTACGCCATGTAATATCCCTGCTGCTATTGCCAACATTCCAGCGTTCTCGAACTTTTTACCACAATCCCCACAACAAGGATATAGATATTTATCATATAATCCCTCAGTCTCTATTCCCGATGTATGCTTTGAGATAAGACTCGAAGCCGTCATCAGTGTATTAGATTTTTTGTTTGATGCAGTCGGTGTTTTATCCATTTCAACTTCCATCTCCATTGGTGTTGGCGAACTTCGTTTCGACATTTTATGTGTTTGGGGTAGCTCAGACGAGTCGTTTGGTCTTTCTATTTGTAAATGAGGCATGTCTGCAGTTTCCATGGTACCTCGTCTGTTTCTTGTATCCATAATTGTGACCATGCTTTGCTCACCCAAAGTTCTTGTCTCATAGTAATCGTCATCTTGATAATCGCTGTCTGACAGACCACCGTAACTACTTCCACGGTAATTATTATTTGTACTCGGTCTAGATCTTTCACTTATGTCGTCTGAAAGAAGAGAGCAGAAGAAACATTTGTTAGTCTAAGTCCAAATGAAGCAATCAAGTCGAGTAATAACAGTACTGACCCATTAACGCGTTTTCCATTTTCCGTACAAGTGAACCATGTATATCAATAGGTTCCCCACCAACGACCATACACTCTACCATTTCGTTCTTCTCAGCGTCGGAGAGTTCCTTTAAACTTTGCATTTGTGTTGTATTAGGATGGTGATTACTTAGATCATCAATGACACCTTCTTTATGATTCCTATCTGCCTTGAACAATCCATATATACCCAAACATAGCATGAACACACCAACAAATGATTCTAATATTTTAGATAAGGTTGAGTCCATACCAATCCAATCACCACTACTTTCTTCTAAAAAAATCAATATTCCGCCAACTAGTAACAAACCAAAGGAATGTCCTAATCCCCATTTAACACCCAACATGAATGATGAACGCCTTGTATTTCTTTCAATGTTGGTACCACTTAATGTTGCTATGGCTGATAAGTGATCAGGTCCTGTTAGGACATGAATTATACCCATTAATATTCCGGTGTTTATTAGTTCAGCTGTTGACATGATTATATGGTATATATGTCCTGTTAATTGATATGATATTATAACCCCTTAGTAGACCCTGTATACCTCTTCTGATGAACGCTATTGTATGTAAGTTGTTCTGCCTACTCTTTAATATCGAACAAAGCAGGCTAATGGGCTACTATACTGTCTCTTTATAATCTCTTCCTTAATGTGGCAACTACTGCCTGTCGCAGAAGTGAATGCCTTTGCAATAATTCTTGTATCTTTGGGATGTATTACTTATCTCGACGTATCTAATGCTCCCAAGCCAATTGCAATTAATAAATATACCAAACAATCGATAATAATAATACGATTAGGTCGGTTGTATTGCAATTGTTGTTGTATTTACTTAACAGTAATACTATTGAGAGGTATGTCGTAATAAATTAATTGTACTTTTTGATGACTCTGTGATCCCTACTATAGAATCTCTTAAATACCAAATCTTACCGTCCAACAACTATACTACCTCTACAGCAAATTGGGCTTGCTTAATCATATAATTGTTGAGAGTTGTGCAGCATATCAAAGTGACAACAACATGATGAGGGTCATCGTAGGTTAGGTAGGGTTAGGTACATATGTAGTATTTCCCCTAATTGCTAACTTAGCCATAAAAATGTCACATCTCACATCTCATAGAACAGCCTGACCCTGACCACACAATTTCTTCAGATTCATGATGCATAAACTTATCAAACCCCTGCTTATTGATTGAATTCAAGTCAACGCTATAAATACCATGACATCATTCAATCCAAAAGATCTACTACCAAAATCTGCAAGTACTACAGCTACCAAACGCAGTGGCGTAGGCAGTACAAAAACTCAACATCAAAACATATCAGAAGATTGGACAAAGTTTGGTAAGCGTCAGATATTATCAATTGGTAATAATAAGAAACGTCACAATCAACAACATGATGATATAGAAGAAGATGATAATATAGATATAGATAATGAATCAAATAGTGATGAGGAAGAAGGACGTACTTCTGCTGTTCGAGAGAAGAAGAAACGAAAGGTTGTTGCAAATGTATCTTCAACACATCAGATTGATGTACTTAAAACTAATTCTGATGGTGACATACAAGGTACATCAGCAGATAGTACAGTGGATATAATATCAACAACAAATACTAAAAAGAAGAAGAAGAAAAAGGGTAAGAAGGAACGTGCCAAGGATAAAGATACCTCAATAGAACAACCATCTCATAATGAGAACACAACAGATGCACAACAATCTATTTCAAAGGAAGTGGTAGCTTCTGGTAAAGACGCCAAAGAAACCACTGCTACAACAAAAGATGGTAGTATTACAAATAACAATGCACCTGACAATACCGCTACAAACACAACTACAAACACAAAACGGAAAAGGAAAAAGGTACGATCACGTCAAAAGAATATCCGTAAAGACAATCGAGAAGTTAAACCATCACACCTAATAGTTGGTAATGATGATTATAAAGGTAGACCAATGACTAAAGAAACTTGTGAGAAATTAGGTATACAAAGCAAGAAGTCTGAGGATGGAAAGAAGAACCTGAAGAGAAAGGGTAATGTTGCATTGTTTGAGAGTGGACAGTGGGTTGGCGATGGTGAAGATAAGAATGATATTACTACTAACGATGATGAAACTGCTAAGAATACAACAGGGGAAGAAGATATAAAACAGCCAAAGGAAGATGTGGGCGATACACTAACAAGAATAGGCGATTGCATCGTTGGTAATAGTTCCTCTAATATTGATAATGACGATACCACAAACAAAGATGATGTCGGGGAGAATATACTGAATGAAGATAGTAAAAAGAAGAAGGGGAAGAAGCAGAAGAAGAGAAAGTTTAAGAATCTCGTTGTTGGATGATATGTTAAAGTTTGAGTTTTGAGGTTATTGGTGAGGAGACTTGGCGAGGATATGAAGATGGGGAGGTTGAAGATGGATTTGGGATACCCCCGATATTGACTAAACAAATGAACAATATACTTGTATCGTGGTATGTTCTCGATAGTTTATATATATTTAGAGAGGCACTTGCAACTTGCCATGAGCATTTATATTGCTCTTTTGGCGACTTGACGCTCGGTATCCAGTCCGATTAGCTCAGTCAAAATGAGAGCTCCCCGGTTCACACGTTTATCTTGCTAAGATATGAGAACACCAGGCTTCAAGAAATGAGCATTCAGTAAAGGAAAGGCTCATAACATAGATAACAAGATAGATCACACACACAAAGCAAAGCAGTATAGCAAAGACAATCGAACATCGAATACATATCTAAAATATAAAACAAATAGCATGGGCTTCATCGAGGACGACGTAAAGGCTACCTATGAGGCCAAGGCTGCTACCGAGGCAGCGAAGAAACTACCAGTTGGGTTCATTGCTAATGATGTAATGAAGGCACATGAAACTACTACACCTCCTACTACACCACCAGAGACAAAGAAGGAGGAGATAAAGGTTGGGTTTATTGCAGAGGACGTCATGAAGCAACATGCTCATCATTAGGGGAGAGGGATATATGAGAGGGGACAGTTGTATTGCATGAGGAAAGCATATGAGAATGGACGAAGAGTGATCATATGAAATGTAAAGTAGGAATAAACGTTACTTCTTATCTTCCGTATAAGAGTACTTAGTATTGATATCTATGAGATGCCAGCGCAGGTGCCATTTCTTTTCTCAACAACAAAAGCATCTCTTAAGTCAATGTAGGGTTGTACTTCCTTGCCACAGTTTCTCCACTTGCTGCGTAACCAGACTTCCCCTTTACTAATTCTAATACATCCTTCTGTTTAAATTTCTTCCCTGTAATTGGACAAGTCATATCTGGTTCGGCTAGTTCTTTATAAACGGACTTGAGCATAACCTGTCCAGTTTTTGCAATAGCAATGGTTGGTTGTGTTGTTATCGTTTTATGTGACACTGCACATAATATCCTTCCCGTTGCCTCCTTATTACTTTTAGATTGCTTCCCGTCTTCATTTCCCTCACGTACTAAATGTAAAGGTATTAATTGTTTTAATTTCAATGGTTCACCAGACATTGGGCTTGGCGGACGATCTGGTGGAGGTGAAGGAAGTAACTCAATCTCCGCTTCATAATCAAAATCACCTTCTTTAGATGCACCTTTCTTATGTTGAGGTTGTGAGGTTGCCAACCAATATGAAACATGGCTTAGAGAATTCTCCTCCTTTCCTTTACTACTACTAGATTTGGCAGCAGAAGCAGCAGTAGATGATCCAGCAACACTCCTACTTGTTGTATCGGTATCATCACTTCGTACAACCAACGCCGTGGAAGAAGAAGCAACAGCAGACATTGCACCTTGATCTTTCCTCATAAAGTTCTGTTCATTCTTCTTCCTTTCCTTCTCTTCCCATTCCACACGTCTATTTTCAACGTCCAATCTCAATCGTTCATATTCTGCCTTTTCCTTCTTCAATTCTCCATTCTTTGTTAATAAATATTGTACAATTGCTTCTCGTGAATAGATATGTCCCGAGGGTGTGGCTACTGCATCACCATCAATTATTGGTGATAAGTTGAGACTGCAGTGACCGAATGGTAGTTGTGATTGAGTTGACAATCTTTGAGATTGTGTTCCATAGCCGCTTGATTTTAGTCTCTTTCTTTCGTGATAAGTAAGTGGATTATGACCACCTGCTTGTTTTGATTTACGTGTATTTCCTCCCATTATATAATAATATTAAATATACTGCAAATGGTGGTTTGAAGTTGCAAATGTATTGACACAAAAGTAATATCCAACGATCCTATACTAACTAACCCTTTGTATTGTTTATTAATGTTAAATTGTCGCACAGAATAAAATCTGATAGAACCAGCGACTGCAAAGTTTTTATATTACTGTATATCCTATCGACTATCAATGTATTAGCACCGATCCTCAGCTCTTATCACTCTCTTCTCAACCACACAATACAAACCGAAATATCTCTCATTTAATCAAAAGACTCCCAAAAGGAGATCCTCACGAGACAACCAAATGAAAGATGATATATCTAGTATATCTAGTGATTGTGTGTACTAGTGGTCAGGCGTTGGGGCTAGTGGCTAGTTGGCTAGTTGAAAAAAATACTAATTCCTACGTAGATTTCTACGGGCTAGTTAACTGGCTAGTTAGGAGATTGCCATTTTACTAAGTAAATTGTACGTAGCTAGTTAGTCGCTCAACTAGCTCGAGCCGAGTTCGATCCTCGATGGTCATTTGCAAAAAAATGTTGTTTCATGCTAGTTTATAATGCTTTAAAACACTAGTTAATCATCTAGAAATACCGCCATATAGATAATCCGATATCTTGAATATGTATACTAAGCGCCGATATGCTCACTTTTATACTAGGGAACTTTTATCTAACAAAAAAACTCACTGAAATTGGGCTAGTTAACTGGCTAGTTAACTGGCCACTTAACTAGCCCCAACTACTAGGCTCGTTGGTATAGTGGGCAGGTGGGCATGCCCCCCTACGGCACAGGTTGAGTGGGGCCCTTTTGGAGCTCAAATGGCAGTAAAATGGCCTATTTACGGGTACAATTAGGGGATATACGGGTACAAAACACGTGCCATTTGACCAAGGTGGGGCCCACGTGGGCGGCGCCCACCTATAACTTGAAATATGCCCCCTAAACCAACGAGCCTAGTTAAGCTAAGTGCTAAGTTGTTGATGCTTTTCTGGCTGTTGATATAACCGACAGAGCAAATTAGTATTAATCTAATATGGATAATTGTACCACGACGTATGGAGAATATAGTACCGCCGCCGCTGAAGAGCAGGTTACAGTGATAAGTGATTCCGAAGAAGAAGATGATGACGATGGCATTGTTGAAATTTTGGATGGTTCACCTCAACCTCACACGACATTACCTCCCGAAGTTTGGGCTATGGTTATCAATTGTGAGTACTGCACTTTGATTAATTGCAATATATTTGTATATGTAACTAACATTCTGATGTTGTACCGAATCCTCTTGCTATAATAGATCTCCCGTACAATTCGCTCATATCATGTGCATCAACTTCACGTGCTATGTTATATAATACATTACCATTAGTTACGACATTATGTATTAAAAGGGCATATCAACTTCGTATAGGAATAGTATCAAAACATCTTAGAGATGTACGAAGTGTAACAATATACAATCTATTCCATAGGAATAGCGATACGGATAATATTATTTTGGATGAGGTTGTATAACACAATCGGTTCCCTTCCTTTCTCAGTTCCCTCGGCTAGAGAGAGTTACCTTTTGGGGGAGAGATGGCAATAGATTACGATCTTTGAATTCACTTAGTAGAGGTTATTATCACTGTTCTTTCAACCACTTGGATTCATTTTGTGAAGCGTTTGATTGTAGGTCTATTCCACATACTTTACAAGTTATTGGACTGAGATGTCCGAGGAGAAGAATCGGTGATAATTCAGACGACTGCACGGTATGCCAAAGAGTATGTAATACATTTCCCCTCAAACATATTAGTGATATCGATTTATGCCTACCATTTGCAATAAGCAATGAGATAATCAAGTCTCGTAAAGGGGGAAGGAATTATCTACAGTCTGAAACTAGATTTATGCAGCTTTTGGGGGGATGTCCTGAGAAAGTTTGGCGTGATGACTGTTGCATTATTAGATACGGATCTAGGGTGAAAGGTGAATTAAAAAGCTTTATTGAATCGTCGAATGTTGATGTAACTAAGCTGAACCCAGACGAAGTGGTCAATGCTATCAAGAAGCGATATCCTGATAACGTCACAGTATACCTCAGCGAACTTTCCTTTGATTATTTGAAAACAATTATTAGAGTTCCTATTGGTAATGATCTTCTTGATCCTACTGCTATTAGGGTAGAAAATCTAGAACGTATGGCGAGGAGTGTAATGGAAGAAAAAGACTCTTTCTTTGACCCAGTTGATGGACTGGATAGAATCGATAGTCTACTGTCCAAACAACAAGATCCTCCAATTCAAAGAGTGATAGAGTCAGGGGTGCTACCAAAGGTAGTAGAACTTCTTCAAAGAGACGATGAATATGAAATCCAATTAGTAGCTTCGGACATATTGCTAAACGTTGCTAGTGGTGGCTCGCCTACCACTGAAGAAGTTGTTAAAGTTGGAGCTCTTCCACCATTAGTCCACCTGCTAAGCTCTTCACATACTGGGGTAGCTGAATCTGCTGCTTGGGCTCTGGGTAACAATGCAGTAGTTTGTCCAAATCGCCGAGATTTGGTGTTACAAGCTGGGGCGATGCAACCTCTGCTGAATTTAATCGATGATCATCAGACGAGTGTAAAGTCAGTGAGAAGATACGTCTGGTTATTATCTAATCTCTGTCGGGGCTCGCCCAAGCCAGATTTCAACATAGTGAGTTTATCATTACCAGTATTGAAAAGGTTGTTGTATCATAATGATGGAGAAGTGTTGATAGACACTTGTTGGGCCTTGAGCTACCTGTGCGAAGACACCTATGCACCCAGCACCCAAGTTTTAACTAATGCATTTAGTAATTCGGATGTATGTCGTCTTGTAGAGCTGGCTGAACACCCAAACAAAGATGTGCAATTAGCTGCATTGAGAGTAATGGGAAACTTTGTAGCAGGAAATGAGTCTCAAACACAGCTCATTATTGACAACGGTGCACTTCCATGTCTACTTTCTCTTCTATCAGGTACAAGTACAAAAGAAATCATTCGACAAGAAAGATGCTGGCTCATTTCAAACATAGCAGCTGGAACAGAAGATCAGATTCAAGCTATGATTGACAGTGGCATATTATGTATAGTGGCATCACTGATGAGTCATGTGGATTCAGTCATTAGCTGGGAGGCTTTAGGTGTGCTTACAAGGGCTACGGCATATGGCGGTTCAAAGCAGATCAAGTACTTGATTGAGCAAGGTTGTATTAATTCCATGTTAGAGTTGTTAAGAAGGGAAGATAATGATGCGGAAACAATTCGTCTTGTTCTGGAGGCGTTGGATAATGTGAGTCAAGTTAGTACAGAAGATACCGATGGCGAGAGTCATATCAAGTCTATTCTTGATGCTATTGACAGCAGGCGTATGATTGAAGAATTACAACTTCATGATAATGGTAAGTTTGTCTTTCCCCTTCCCAACAGTGCACTGTTCAGTTGCTAATATTCTTAATTCGTTTTGTATTTTGAAATAGATTATGTTCGAAAACGGAACACTCGATAGTAGAAATGCACTTTTTGTCTTCGGATATGTCTTCAGACACAAAGAGGCATGCTAGTATTTTGCATACTATGGTATTGATCAATTGGCTATTTCAATGACCATGCTGGAGACATCTTGTACTTGTGCTCACATCTTGTGCACATCTCATGACTTGGCTTTATGAATTTATCACTAGTATTACTACCGGCTAATGACTAAAGCTAAGATAAGATATTAATCTACAAAGTACAAGTCTCAAGAAAGCATCAATTTGATCATCATCTTCCAATCCTAAACTTGACGGTGTATCTATCTCGCTTATGAATTCACCATCCAGCATGAGACCACGAAAAGAATTCTCTACCCCCATTTTTTGTGCATATAACCGAATTACCTTACCCATCTTTGTTGATGTTTTCATTTTAACCTCTAACACTAACACATGGACAGGATCTTTCCATTGACGTCTGATTCTAATCCTGATAGGTTCCCCGCCAGTATTATCGTTAATTTTAATTGAGCCTCCTTCTGTTTTGGTTGCAACATCTTGTTCTTTCTTCACCTCAATTACACCCCAAATCTCTTTATCATATTCATTTGCAAACCTCTTTTCTAGTGCGATATGTGTTGTTTCATCCCTCTGTGCCTTCTTCTGCACATTCAATGCTCCATCTGGATTATGACCAACTACATGTCCACAAAGTAACATCATATCATGTGTATAATTTACTACATCCAATATATGTTGATGCCACATTTGATCCACTAAGTAACTGGGAGATAGAATGGTTGCATCCCAATCCTTGTGTTCTTTCTTGAGTGTTAAGAATTGACGATATGCTGTTAGGACTTTACGTGTCTTTTCGAGAGACCAATTATGTACCCTCATACATCGTTTAACTAATGCCGTTGCTCCTTGTGTTGTAGAGTTCTCTCCGTCGTCGCTAGCATGCATATCTACCATCCACCATGTCCTGTTACTAAAATCATTTGCACGTGCACTAATCGAAATATTATTGCTTGAAGAAGACACAGTATCCCCGCCGCTTACGATTGATGTATCATCCTTATCAACGGCATCACCTAGGTTATTCTTGCTTCTTTTAGACGCCGTTGATGACGCAACTGCGTTAGTAGGAGCTTTGGATTTCGTTGCTGCGTTACGAGTATTATCTTCTGCCATATTGTTTTGTGCATATGTTATTACTGTCGAAAATGTTGTATCTTATTAGTATTAGTGCTTTACCTTGCCAACATGCAATGTGATTTAGTATGAGTAAAGAGAGAGAGTCGTATAATATAATACAATATGTTAGTAGTATAATAATGAGAACAGATGAGAACCTGCCACTATGTGGACAAAATTGAAATTACAAAAGTTTGATGATATGCTCCCCCGCTACTTCTCATCGTCCACCACAACCAAGTAAGAATTTTCACCTCTTTGCACTCGTATATAAAGTAGTTCGATAGAATAGATGGCAGCAGAGATCGCATCAGTGTCCGAACTTCTGTAGGAAGGGAGAGCTATGGCCATAAAATACCTCAAAATTCACGGATACTTCATGGACACTTCACGACCGTTGCGGATACTTATTGATACTTTGGTTCCTGGATACCCTCGCTAAAAAGATACCACTATTCCATTAACATGGATGGACTCCCTTTTCCTAAAAGCTCGTCGAATGTATGAGAGAGTGTTGAGCAATGCCTTTTTACATTAGAATAGTTACTCCTATTTTGCACTTACTTACGCCCAAGTTGGTTGCAGATGGTCTCCTTCATACATACAGACGATATAAGAGTACATAATAATAGTACGCTGCTAAATTTTTATGCATGATGGTCTATTGATATCAATCCCACAATCTAGATAAGATGGCATAATT
>Ga0075439_12861_pt1 | contig 15104 bp, 6 predicted proteins | sample MintriSingleCell_FD_74264 | JGI IMG/M metagenome (GOLD analysis project Ga0075439, IMG submission 74264) | Marine eukaryotic communities from Monterey Bay, USA to study complex ecological interactions - Minidiscus trioculatus JGI Plate_4_G5... | ecosystem: Environmental > Aquatic > Marine >... | reverse complement strand
TAGAAAAGGAAGGGGGGCTCTACCAATGTTTCACGAGAGAATACCCAACACGATGTCACTCTAAAGAAGGATAAGATAAATGGTATTTCCAATCCGAACAACATACTGGAAAACGAGCTTGCCGAGACCAAAAACAAACTACTCGACAGTGATAAGAAGTTCAGAGGCCTCAATTCTCAACACACATCTCTGCAGGAAGAACATGAACAGTTAAAGCAGCGGTACTCTCAACTAGAGCAAACTGTTCGAAGTATGGAGAATGAAGCTGAGCACATGACCCCAAGACGGAATAATATCAATGTGATTCCAAATGAAAATGGGCATTCGTCTGATGTCAATACTCCTACCCATTCTACATCTCTTCCTTCATCACCGTCCAATAAGGAGGAGTAAGCATAAGAATAAACACTAAAATAAGAGCACTTCTAGTAACTTCTTGATTATTCTAAAGATATAGATGTTTCTAGTTGAGAGTAATATTAAGTTAAGAATACCTGAAGCACCTCGTCGCACTTTGCCTTTAGCTCTGGGAATCGCCCACTTGCCTCGGCGAGTACATCTTCTATCCTCGATTGCTCGGTGAATAAAACAGGAGTATTTCCATCATACTTGGACACGTTTATTAGTGTATTGATACCATGCTGTTGTACTTGAAAGTTCCTATGATAACCTTCAATTGCAGAAACGATGACATCGACAATTGCACATGTCAAGTCGAAGAAGTCTACATCTAATGATGATCCGCTCCACATGAATGACATGAAAGATTGAGTTGATAGATGTGCCAATATGCGGCAGCCAGTATCTTGGATATACTCAGAGGAAAGACGAATCTTCATGGTACATACCACGGCCTCAACTCCTCCTATCCCCATGTTGTTTATATTCTTTTCGCATGCTAAATGAAGAAAGTTAAAACAAACAATTGACACTTGGAGATCTTCGACATTCATCATCATAGATTGAACAATTCGATTCATCGCCTCCTTCTTGAGCAGAAATCTTGTACATTCCTCAGTATCAGATAAGCTAATTAGCAAGGCAATTGCTGCAGATATGACTTGGGGAGACGATACATGTAGTTCCAATGCACGAGAGACATTCTTCAAACAACTACTTGATAATAGTATGTCTCTAATTCCTTCACTTCTTAAACTAAGATTGTACAAAAGAGACAATCCCTTTTGTTGAATACTAATCACATTGTCATGACATTCCAAAGATTTATGAACAACTGAAGAGATGGTGGAAGCATCTATCAATGATTCATCCACATCTAAAGATGTGAGATTGCAGAGAGCTGCCAACCCAGACTCTTGTACATGAACATCCTTGGGTAGAGTGCTCAATGAGGTCGTAATCATCATGACACCTCCTTGTTGAGTGACAAAATTTCTTGATGACTTGTCAACACAGAGACTTGACAAAGCTCGGAATGCTTCGGCTAAGACCCCTCCATTGTCACCATGCGTAATCATGACATTAAGTAAGACGTCCACGCCATCAGCTTCTAATATACGAAGCTTCACTTCTAGTTCGTCAGTCTCGTTCTCTCCTAATCTCCAGAGTATGTGACAACCATTCTGCTGGATAGAAGCATTAGTCGAGTGAGCCACCATGCCATCAACAACGGCTACAATACCTCCATGAGTAATAACGATATCACGACAAGAATCGTCATTACAGAGACGTTGTAGTGCACAAAAGCCGTGCTCGAAGACAGACAACACATCTTCTTCTCGGTCAAGATAGGAGTAGATGCATTTGTTAAGCACATCAACCATGATGTCGACAAGCATCTCTCCTAATATCTGTGGATCAGTAAGTGTCTCTCCCACGATTGCGATTCCTGCGGTAACAACATCATTACTAAATGAATACTCTGGACATACAACATGAATCTCAGTAACTTCGATTGCAAAATAGATCACTTCTCGCAGAAGATCTACATTTAAGTCATGCCGTATCCTCATAAGCGCCCACAGAGCATCACAACACTCCTTATGAATCTCTAAACCATGTACTTTTTGAAGATTTAATATTGGAATTATCTGATCTGATACATCAACTTCTTGTTTAGCTGATACTGCAACGTCGGTTAAGGCCAAACATGTCATCTTTTGTACCTCAAGATTGTTGGGGAAGGATTCCATTATCTCGGTGATCGAAGACAAAGCCATTAGAAGTGATTGTTGGCCTACATCTTTCTTCGATTTGATTGAACTTGTGAGGAATTGAACCCAATTCTTTGCCGCAAGTAATGACGAACTCTTTAGTGCAAAACTAGCACTGACTATCGATTGCAAATCATCAATAGAAAGGATGTCATCATCATCGTCGTTGTCTTCGGCTAAAACTGAAAGCTTGATTAGTAAATTGGTAGCCAATTGACAAGGTTGAGCAGAGTCACACACTGCTTTGTTCACATAGTTGAGAACACCTGTATTTACAATTCGAACAGCATCCTCCTTGCTTTTGCAGAGAAGGAAGAGCAGTTGAAATGCTTCTTTCTGTAGCATTTCAATAGGATACTTAGATACTATCCTTGCAATCATTTCAATGACCTGAGGAGAGTCTATTTCCAAGTCATTACAATGGACCACCTCAGCTATCACAGCAAAGCCCAAAGTAAGTGCAGTTGGGCTGTGCTCAAGATTTGATATGGTATGCAATATGCCATCCATCACATCTAAACTTGATTGTTTGATATCTTTAGGACCATAAGTGATAATGCTCCAGATGATCCAATAGCATACGGTTAGAAGAAAAACACTCGATCCTTCGTCCTCTAATGCAGTGCAGCAAATGTCTAACAGATCTTCGCTGTCTATAGAGTCCAGCTTGACACTGCCGAAGTATAGTAGATTGGAAAGTAAAGATAAGAAAACTTCTTGAACTTTTGCTTTATATAATATCCGAGTACCAGCTTCTGATGATGTCGAGTAAGTTGAGGATGAAGTTGAATGTGTTGTACTACTTCGTCTAGGAGACTGTGGAATATCGGATGAATGACGCTCTGCACCATAAACCAAAGAGTCCAGTGCAGTATCAGCAAAGCATTTAGCAGTCTCTTGATCGCCAACACTCTCTTCCAAATTCATCGTTAGGCATTGAATTGCACATGCCAACTGATGCAGTATCGGGAAAGCTTCTTGTGGCATCTGAACAGCTCTCTTACAAGCATCTGCCAATAAAGTGCGGAGACTTTCGCATTGTTTTTCCTCAAAGTGTGCCAGAAAGTATAGAGCCAGCTCTAAAGTGATACCATCTACTGGAACTTCATTTGTCGCTTGTAATACGAGGGATATTATTTGACTGTTGGCAACTGCATCTCTACTCCTTTCCGTGACATTGCATTCCTCTTCTACTGCATCATAATCTACTTGATGTTGAGTTGGTATTTCTTTATCAAGCGTTGAACTCTCTTTCTGCTGACTATCACGTTCATTACCACACATCTCACACTGCGTCACTTTAGTTGTATTTAGCATACTGCAACCTTCACACTCCCATCCTTTGCCTGATTCTTCAAATGATGATGATTGGACGGAGTTGTAACTTTCGGTACTTCTATTTGATGTATCTAATGTATCTAATGGCTGTTGTTGGCTCTCCTGATAATTGGAGAATATCTCAATATCGCCATAATCAGATATGATAGAATTTAGACATACGAGAACCCAATACAATACCTGCCCTCTCTCTTCTCCTTCTTTATCGGCAAATCTCTTTAGTATATTTTCAAGTAGAAGAACAATATCTTCGTCATCGACCAAATATGACCGACCTCCATACCCTGAACATAAACAACTAAGCGTGCCTAGTCCGTGAGATAGTACATCTATATTATCAGGAAAACACTTCATGGCTGCAATTATATCCCCGGCACCTCCTGCATCTCGTACTTCAGCTTTACCGTCATCCCCACCCTCAGCACTAACACTCCATAATCCCCCAATGCATGCAATTTGCAATTTACTTTCATTTGGGAATCTTCTCATGACATCTATTTGCTCATATAATGAGCCTGCCTGATTAATAGCCTTGTCTCGGAGGTCGTTGCATTTCTCTGCTAGTAGTTGTGGATTATTAGGATGTAGTCTCATCTCCTTTACAATATCCCAAACGTCAATTGTGTATTCTTTCTTGGGGTGATCACCAAATGTCTTGCTCCTTTGTGATAATCGTTTCAGTTTTGCCTTCTTTAAAGCAGGTATATCTGATTCGGAGCTCCTTCTTCGGTAGTTGCCACTACCGCCTGAAGCATGTCTACTTGTTCGTCTATTCACAGAACGTACAGAACGTGCATCGTTCTTATGATGCAATGCATCTTTGAGAGATTTCCACGGTTTGGCATCAGCAATGGTTTGTCTCTGATTTGTAGCAGCTGGGTCAGATAATGTCCGAGAATTGTTTGCAATAAATGATTGGTCTTTCTTTATCAATGATTTTGCAAGAACTTGTCGTGATACATCAGAAGTTGCTTTTCTTGCATGGGTTGCTCGATTCTTTATACGTTTAGCCATTTTTGTGGAATGAACAAGTGATGATATGTCATCATCTATACCCAATACTTTTGATGACTTCCCATTACCAATTCGTGTAGCCTGAGATGGTCTATTATTTCTATTGCACTTCCTCCGATCTGGGTGGCATTTCAGACATATGCCATTCTCTACAAATTCATTATCTTTTGGTATTGATCTAAATGGTGTAATTTTATGTGTTGATAGACCACAGGACGAACAAACTCCTTTGGTCTTCGCAACATGAGCACGTTCCTCTGGAAGATGCGCGTTATCACAATTTATGATGATTAAAGAGAGGGGATTATAATATGTAAGTACATAAGACATGCAAGGGCAATCAACAAAGGCAAAATAAGGTCAAATAAAGCAGTCAAGTCGTCAAGACTTCATACAAACACACCAAATCACATGATAAAACAACACAAACTCGGACTTTCCTGGTGTGAGAACTCCACCATACTTATTGAAGCGTAGAAACTCTGGTAATTCATGATAATCTTCTTGATGCCAATTTGCCATATTGTTGTTGCTTGTGTGGGTTGATCTATAATAGTCTACGCCTGATAACTATCGATACAACTGGGAATATACGACCGCATAGTTCAATACCAATCCATTCTAATTTTAGAAACATCGTATTGCAATGAAAGTTAAAGATGGATGAGATATTTTTTGATTACAATAACACATACAACAAGCAATAAGCTCATAGATACAATCCCAATTGTCACATCCATTAAGCAGTATACGCTTCATATGACACCTATATTATCTTAACATAGAGCTGTTATAAAAATTACCCGAAACTATAGGATATGGGCAGAGCGGATCAGATAATATAATAATCCAGAGAATGACTGCAAGTAAAAAGTACACATGATGTGCACATAATTTCTCACCTCTCTCACCAACACGTGCAACCCGTAGCAAAATAGTCTTTGCACTCACACCTCGACTTTATATACTACTATCTCCATATATACAAGCCATTGTAACATCCCGCTTCATCTCTTATAACTGGCTTTTCATCTCTACGTACCTTAAAATTTCTTACTCCAAATTGATGCGAAGGAAAATGCGAATGTAGTCATATTGTCACATGACCAACACAACTCCAAGGGGGTTGGAAGTGCACAGGTAGGACCTGTAGCTCGAGTGAATGCCAATGTACATATAGTAAGTGGGAATCCAGTATATGGGCGCTTCAGGGTTGTGATACTGGAGAAATTAGTTTCTTATTCACATACGATGTAACTCAAACTCCTCTACACTACGTCTACACAACTATTGTGTTTGAATCCTCCGTCTCAAAGATAATAGTATCAAGTAGAGGCTCCCTTGATCCGTCCATATCAGACATTTGCAATTTGCTACTGATATAATGTCTAACTTTCTTCAGTCCACTGCTAACATCAAACCTCAAGTAACAGAAGATTAATACTCCAACGGCAACACCACCAAAGAAGATCGATATGAAAACCATTGCATAGCCCTTCTGTTGTGATCTATCATTATTGTCATCATGAGGCTTTGACTTAGATGATTTACTTCTACACATCTCTTTCAAACCAGTCGGCATCACATTGGTAAATGTACTATCAATGACGTTCTCACACGCCCTCCACGTATGGTTGTAGTTCAGAATCTTTACATTGTCAAAGGTAATTTTCGAACAAGGCTGTTCTTTACGACAAGTGACACTTCCTGGACTTGTTGTATTGTAAAATGTCAAGTTACGAAGTACAATATCTTCTATACGTGTACAATTTGTTGCATCACACGTTCCGTTAGATTGATATCCGGCTTCAATTAGTATGGCTATATTGTGAAAGAGTGAATGTTAGAGAAAGTAGACCCGATAGTTAGATGGCGGCAAGCCTATAGTGTACTACTCACCTCCTGACCCAGTATTGTAATATGTATTACTGTCGTAAACTACATTCTTGATGTATCCACCAATCCCTACTCTCGTTTTGATATGTACGCCTTGGCCCCATTGCATTCGTGTCTCATTCATTGTATTATTATAATACAACACGTCTTCAACACCTCCACTGACCGAGCTGCCAATGGATAACCCCATACCTGTTCCTAGTATGTTATTCTTTACAGTAATATTCTTGCTTGGCATATTGTATTTACGACCAGCTTCACCGCCGCCACTTAGTATAGTAACATGATCATCACCAACACTTATATGATTATTCTCAATTAATACATTTGTTGACGAGTCGATATCTATACCATCAATGTTTGGGTTACATTTGTCATTCCATGTATTGCAATGTGATGCTATTATATTAATATTGTGAATGTGTACATTATTACAATATATTGGATGTAAAGTCCAGAAGCCACTATTGAGTAATATCAATCTACCGTCAGGCTTCTTCTCTCCTATAGTTATATCCTTACCACCATTGATCTCCATCAAGTGAGGTCTACCAACTTTGTTTAATGTCTTGTTATGAAACTTTTCTAGCCAATATAATCCACTTCCATCAATAATTCCACTGCCACATATTGTAATGTTTGTGGCATTTACACTCCATATAAAGGGATGATGTCGTAAGTGTCCTCTACTGTTTGCTGAGAAATGCCCAATATCCAAATCATAGCCATAACTTGGTAATAATGAAACGGGAGGATATCTCGACGAATCTTTCACAGCTTTCAAGTGTCCATTGATACGGAAGATAATGTTTGATGTTATATTGATTGGTGCAGTGATAAAATTACCCTTTGGTATTAATACCTCAGCACCATGTTTCTCAAGTGCTGCTGCTTTGAGTGTATTTCGGATTGCTTCTGTACAATCTTGATCTGTTCGAGCACCGTAATCTTCAATGTTGTATACACGACAGTGTACTAATGATGATATAAGATATTGAAGTAGTATTAGTAGTGATATAGAAGAAGTAGGCCACATCCTGTACATAGATTGCAATCCCTATTATTAATACCACAACAAATGCAGAATGCTAGGATTATATTATTAGTGCTTGACCCCTTAAGTAGCTCAGTGCCTCACGCTCCTATTTTTAGAAGTTTCATATAGAAACTTTTAGCAATAAGTTTCGTTTGTGATACATACACTACAACCGGCCCTATACTATGGGGTAATCATACTAATTGATCTGTTGCCGTGGCTCGCATCATGATATCCCTCACATCACTGCTATATATGCGATTGATACCCATCTTTAGTATACTATGTTATCATATTATAATTTCATCCAGTGAGGAACTAGTAAAAAACAAAGAAGTAAGAGTAAGAAGTCATGATGGCACAATTGAAGGAGAGCTTGATTGCAATATGCGTAAGCTATTCATGGAAATGGCACAACAAAATGTACATTGGAGACAAGATACAAAAGATATATTTGATGCACTTGAATTGGATAGTAGATGCCCTAATGAGGTATATGCACATCACATGCACTCTGCTATTATTGATAGTAGCAACACAAAGCTTGAAAAAGAAGAAGAAGAAGAACACTCCTACTCGGTATATGTCGACCCAAAGGATGGCAATGATAAACACAATTCAGGAAATTATACACATCCCTATTCAACCATTCATCGTGCTCTTTATAATACGCGTCACAAGATACCAACAACGAAGCATAATACCAAAAAGAGTATCATACTAAAGTCGGGTATACACTTCTTAAATGAAACAATAACTCTAACATCTCCGCTAGACAATCATCTTACAATTCGTGGTATGGGTGAGAATACTTGGATATCAGGTGGTATTGCAATTAATTCACAAACAACAAATTGGGAACAGTCCAAAACAAATGAACATGTATGGGTAGCAAATCTTTCGTCAATTGTAAATGATGACACCTCTATAACAGGACTATTCACAACAAATCCGCATGAACGAATGACACTAGCAAGATACCCTAATGCCAATGTCGAAGAATGGGATGCACCTAAGCGTTATATTCCATCGTTTACTATCAAATCACCTATAGTTCACTACGAAGATCCAAAGAATGTATCACAGTATGAATGGATATTTCCAAAGTATACTACAACACCAGAATTTTATTCTATTGATTTGACACAATCAAGCAATCCCAGTGGTCATGTTAAGAATGGCAGTTCATTGGATGCGTATAACATGTATGGCACTGGACACGGTGGATCATGTGCTAGTGTGTGGGGCGATGAACCATCTTATTGGTGTTCCAATATATCTGCGGGTGGATGGGCCGAAGTTGATAAATACGCTGCCGAGGCGGGCAGGCCAAATATCCCCGTTGGTATTACAATTTACAATACATTACTAGTTGAACGATTTAGTAAGTGGAATGAAACAAAGGCAAGAGGAGCTATACTTCATGTACAACATACTCAAAGCTGGAATTGGAATATGTTCAACATTTCACATATCATCACTTCAACTCCAGACGAGTTGACTATACACTTTGACAAGGGTGGATCACAAGGAGGTAGGAATTGGCAATGTTTAGATGAGAATCATCGTTTATCAGATTGTAATGGTAAGAATAAGACACTTCACAGCGGAGCATGGTATGTCGAGGGTGTATATGATGAGTTGAATGAAGAAGGAGAGTTTTACTACGATAAAGGCGAGAAGATATTATACTTTTATCCCAACTCAACATCTTGTAAAGGAGAGGAGTTTACATCATTAGCTAAAAAAAGCAAATCAACACATTGCATTCCAGATCTGATAGCTACCCATCTCAAGACACTAATCAAGTTTGATGGTACCAAAGATGAACCAATCAAAGGAGTTCAGCTGAAGAACTTAAAGTTTAGAGATGCATCAAAGACTTATATGGAACAATGGAGTGCACCTTCGGGTGGCGATTGGGCTTTGTATCGAGGTGGCGCAGTGCATTTGGAGGGGACTGAGAATGTCACCATATCTGATTGCCATTTCAGACGACTTGACGGAAATGCCGTCATGATTTCGGGGTATAATCGATACGCACATATTACAAAATCTGAGTTTTCTTGGATTGGTGACGGAGCAATGGCAACTTGGGGTGATACCAAAGAATATGATGCAACAGAAGGTAACCAGCCAAGGTACTCGATAATCGAGAACAATATCATTTCAAACATTGGTCTCTATCAAAAACAAAGTTCAGCTTGGGGTCAAAACAAGGCTATGGCGTCGACAATTCGAAAAAATGTCATGTTTAATGTACCAAGGGCGGCAATCAACTTTAATGATCATCTCGGTGGAGGCAACTCTATAGAAGGAAATGTTATTTTCAGTACTTGTCGAGAAAGTGGTGACCACGGAGCTATCAACAGCTGGGATAGAATGCCCTTTCTTGTCGACAATAGAGATGGCCCCTCCTTCACCCCGCTGCCCACGCATACGTCAAGAAACCTCATCATGGCAAACTACAATTCGGCTCAAGGGTTCGATAATGATGACGGCTCATCTTGGTTCTACACACACGACAATGTATTCTATTCAGCAAAGGGATTCAAGATGGACTATGGAGGGCACTCTTCACGGTTTGAAAACAACTTGGTTTACGGAGATGAATGCTATGGAACCGGAGACTTTCTCAATAAGGATCTGGCAGATACATTTCAAGGCAATATCTGTATCATTGACGAAACCAATACATCAAAGGCAATAATATTTGGACATTTGTTTCAATGTGGGTTTATGGTTCCCCAAAAGAACACATACTATTCTACGAGTGGTACTGGCAAGTTCTTATGTGGGTCAAAGGAATTGTTTACACTTCAAGAGATGCAACACAAAGGGTTTGAACTTGGTTCTACTATTGGTACAACACCGAATTCGCATACAATCATATCATGGGCGAGAAAGATACTTCATCAACCACACAGAGCATTCCATAAAGGACAGCACTCGAAGAAGAAGAAGATCACCATTGTTGTTTGGCTCATCGTTATAGTCTTATTAGTTGGGTCACTTACCAAGTTACTATTATTATTCTCTGTGAGAGATAGCTTACAACTGATATGGGAGAGATTATGCCAGTGTGCTTCTTTCTCAAAAGCACCATCTGACAGTACCAGAGAACCACTATTGAGCCAAAATATCGTTGAAACGACAATCACTAACTCGACATCAGGACTCCCCTCATCTCCTTTGACAGTTACTTAATGTATAATTACATATTTAATGCCAACCTACTCATACTATTACTTTACATAATTCTAAATCTATATTCTTCAGAATGCTTCTCCATTAATGAACTGTCTCATCATTTGTAAAGCCACTAAAGGTTGATACTTTGGCACCATATGTCCGGCGTCATGTATTTGCAAGAAGGTCAAACCATTTGAGGTCCTAGCTAAGCCTGCCCCGTTGAACCACTCATGATCATTCGCTGAACGAAATTCATTCGTATACTTCCAATCTAACTTCTTAGCGATGGCAAGGTTCCCGATATAATTACATAGATAATCCAAGTCACCAGAGTACATAAGCACCGGAATACCATCATTTAGCGTCTCTGATATATATGGTATACTACCTGATATGAAATCTACCTTATTCCAAACTTTATTGGAATTACATGGCGCCCACTTAACTCTCGAGGGTATACCAAGAGTCTGCTTTGTTTTGTTGAGATTTAGAAATGTTGTAATGGGAACATAACCTGCTTTGTCTTCGGGCTTTGTTATATCGTAAACCGAAATGTTTTTACTTTTGATTGGTTTGAAGAATTCCTCTGCACCACAATGAGCTGCCTTTTGACACGTTAATTTTTGCGTCAATTGATTAGACTCGTTCTTACACCTTCTTGCATCTTCTGAACATTGTTGTGCTGTAATCTTCATATGATTATATTCATCATCAGTAATGAGCTTGATGCCATGAGAATTATGAAACAACATTTCGGGATAAGATTTTACTTGCTCTTCCCTATCGTACCCACCGTTTCCGATTGCCAAACCGGAAAGGTTTATATGTAAGTGTTTATTCTCTTGATTGCCTTTTCTAATTCGATGAGCTATTGCTGGTATATATTCTGTCAAACAGACACAGAAAGTAAAAATGAGAATAGGTATCATTTAAACATATTATGCATTACAAATATACAATAACTCACGCCCTGCAGCCGATTCCCCAGTCAAGTAGAAAGGTAACTTTCTATACTTACTCCCCTCATCACTATTGAAAAAAGATTGTAAAAAGAAATATACATCCTCGGCTGCCATGTCACTAGTAGAATCATCAGTAGTATTATCACTGTTGTAGGAATAACCTGTCATCGATGGTTGATCAAGATATAATACATGAGCTGCTTCTGTCCAGGAATATGGATTGATATGTATTCCTTGTCCATCATTATTTACTAGGCATGGTCCATTCTCTTTGAGTAAACCTATCATTGAGGAACAGCCCGGACCTCCATTGAGCCATATTAGTAATGGAACTTTATCTACTTTATCTTGTTGTTTGGTACTAGTTGATTCATTAAGTAAACTATTAGATCTTTTCTCAAAGAACCAATAGAAGTAATGTTTGCTATTGCCACTATCATATTTACTACCCTTAACGCCAAAAAAACCAGATAAACTTACTGGACTATTTGGGTCACAGAAGTCAGGTGAAATGACATTGGTTAATAGTTCATAGTTTGCATTGTCCGCGATGACAGCGGCAATGAGCACCATTAGAATTGTTGACAAATATATCATCGATAACAACTGAGATCTTAAAACTAAATGATCAAATTGGCCCTGGTACCAAGGAGATCGCCGGGCGCCTGCTATCTACTATCAGAAGGAGTTGTGTAGGTGGTAATTGTCGGTATTGTTTCTATATTTTGCAATAACTAAAGTAGATGCTACGGATGAAAGACGGGATATATTTCACAAAGGGATTGAGTAGAAGATATGATAGCGGTATATCGATGGCGGCTTAAGTTACCAACTTATCATCTATCTTGATATTATCAGCCCCACTTTATCTCTATCTCTAGAGTATCGTAGTGTTTGAAAACTTTCACTTCAAAAAAAGGGGCCCAAAGTTTTCAGAAAGTTTTCGAAAGTTTCCAAAAACTTATGAAAACTTTGTAGAAGTTTTCATATCTATGTTGTTACTAATTAACCCATATATTTTATACTACTTATGCCTACAATAATACTCTTACTTTTAGGAGAATAGTGGTAGAGGTTGCCAATACCAGCATCAACAATTGCAATTACTAGCAGCATCAGTAAGAAGCGATTATCAACAATAAAATAATGGCCGATAACAGTGGCGGCGATCGACCTTCATCCGATACTATAATACCATCAAAAAGTAGCACATCTGATGAACAGAAAAATATATCAGTATCAGCCTCTACTAATAAAGCATCTGAACAACAACCCCGTGCAAAGATTAATATATCACTCAAAAAGAAGAAGAAGAAGAAATCAAAATCTACAAACAACAACAACTCACAGCAGCTACTTAATAATAATACCAACACTCTATTAGCAGAAGAATACAGTACAATAGCAGAAGAAGCTGAGAATATATCCAAAAGAAGAAAAGAGGAAGGTGATATATTAGTTATACCGTGTAAGCAACAGAAAGATGAAGATGCGAATGCTACTAGTAGTAGTAAAGATACAAAGAAGAAGCAACCATTGTTAGCTAGAAGATTGGCATTATTAAGACAGGGTGATAATAATGGTGTAGACAATTCTACAAAAGAAGATAATACAAAAGAAGATGAAGATGAGGCAGTTAAACTATTAATACAATCAGCTGAACAAAAAGATGGCAATGAGATCTTTGATACAAATGATAAGGCAGCGGCAACTCTACATGGACGGGGCTTAGTTATTGCTGCACCATCTGAGAACAAATTAACAACTCGTAGTACTGATGCAAATAATGTTACTCAAATGAATGATGAACAAGTATTTCAACATGAATTAGCCCATCATGCTGCCGATGTTGACCCTACATCGAATGTATATGCCAATGTATCGATTGGTGACTTTGGTAGCGCATTATTAAGGGGTATGGGATGGACTGGTGGTGGTGGATCTTCTTCTACTTCAAACAATAAGTCAAGTAGTGGAAATAGTAAAGAAAAAGAAGAACAAGTTAAGCCACGTCCACATCGATTAGGATTAGGTGCCAAGCCTGTACCCCTACCATCATCTTCAACATCAAGTAAACCAAGTTCAAGTGGTGGAATACATCGTCGTGCACGTCGTCCTGAAGATGTGAAAAGAGATGAAGAACGATTAAAACAACAAGAGGAGGAAGAGAAGAGAATTATAGAAAAGAAGAAGTTGGATGTACAGTATACGTTGCAAAATGGTAGTATTGTAACTCATCGGGATATGAATGACAATAGTAGTAGTCAACATGATAGAAGAGCATTGATTGTACAAACTGCAGGAGTGCCTGGTCTTAATCGTATATTGATACAATTTGAAGGAGAGTCAAAAGAGGCGTCAGTGACTAAAGGTAGTGTTACATTATGTTCATGGGATGAGTTGAAGCAACATCCATTTAAGAAGATACCATTGGTAAGAGAGAAGAAGAAGGAGTTCAAGTCAGATAAAAGAGAGAATGGAAATGGTGCACGGAAAAGGGATAGAAGTTACAGCGATGATGATGATAGTAGACATGATGATGAGAGACAGAAGTCAGATGAGAAAAGACGACGAGAACGAAGTCGTCGTTATTCTGATGATGAATCAGATTCCAATGATAGCTACCGTCGACGGTCAAAGAAGCACAAACGAAAGAAGAGAGATAGACGTAGTAGGAGTAGAAGTGACAGTAGAGAACGAACTGGCAGTAAACGAAGGAAAGAATCTCGGAAAGATAAAAGACGAGACAGAAGTCGTAGCCCTGAAGACTATCATTCAAGTAGAAAGAGATCCAAGCATTCATCATCAGATCAGCATGATTCACATTCAACACATAACAGCGCATCAACACACTGGCTAATACCAAACATTCGTGTCAGATTAATATCCAAGAAGATTCCCAAATACTACCTCCAAAAGGGCATAGTACAAGATGTAATGAAGTCCAGTAATAGCACTAGCAGCAGTGGTCCAAAGGCTGTACTGCAAATGGATAACAACGGACAGGTCATTGATAAGGTACCTGAACGATATCTAGAGACCGCACTCCCCAAAACTGGCGGGATGGTTATCATATTAGAAAGCAAAGATAAGACACATCATTGGAAGAAGGGTCGGTTACTTGAAAAGTCATCAAAGGATGGATATGGGATAGTGCAGTTGGAGGAAGACTTGGAGGTTGTCAAAATATCTTTGGACGGATTAGCTGAATGGTGTGGCCGTATGGATGACTGACTCAGGTACTATTCTTTAATATGATATGAGATATTTGGTCTATCTTATAAAGTAATCTTACAGTATCTACTTAGTCTGGTTCTTCTTATCTATCCTCAATCTTCGGTTCAATTGATTCTTTAGCTGCTCAATCCTCATGTGATTTCTAACTAAGAAACTTCCTAAGTGAAACACCGCAGAAACTTCCACTCAATAGATCAAAGTTAAGGCGACTCCCCCGCTAATTCTGCGGTATCTTTTTATGAGAGTAGAAATAAG
>Ga0075439_13167_pt1 | contig 15111 bp, 9 predicted proteins | sample MintriSingleCell_FD_74264 | JGI IMG/M metagenome (GOLD analysis project Ga0075439, IMG submission 74264) | Marine eukaryotic communities from Monterey Bay, USA to study complex ecological interactions - Minidiscus trioculatus JGI Plate_4_G5... | ecosystem: Environmental > Aquatic > Marine >... | reverse complement strand
CTTGTTGAGCTTTGCGAAGGGTTGCTAGAGATTAATGAAGATGAATTTGTTGCAATTGAATTAGTTTCACCAAAGAATAAAGATGGAGATGAGCAGTTAACCTCCGAATCTGCTGTTGAACACACAGCTCAATCCTCAATAGCTGAAACAACTCCAACTAACGATGTACAAGAAGACAGCATACCAGCCGCCCAAACAGAGCCGCCAAGCAACAGCAATAAGACTAATACAACAAAAACAACAATACCTCCACCTAGAAGAAAGATATTACGTCATCCAATACTAACACCACTAACTAAATTATCATGGGATAGAATCATATCGGGAGTTGGTAACTGTGACGTGTTCTTCAATTGCAAGTACTCTGCACGTCAAGTAGAAGATGAAGTACGAGAGGAACACACACGAACGATTGGAGGACACTACTTGGAGAATGGCGGTAACCAAGAGGACTTAGTCGGCAGAGAAGGTGGATATGTCAATGTCAGTTTAGGTCATGAATATTATGGTGAAGAGGAAACTGAAGATGATTGTAATACTGATGAGATGGCTCAACTGGGATTGGGTTGCTGTTCCATGTTGGATAGTGAGACCGATGAGGAAGAAGTTGAGGTAGTAGCTAGTGAAGAGTTGATGAATCAAAAAGAAGAAGCTGGTAGTGAACAACAACAGATCGGCACGGAAGGAGAAGAAAAGAACTCGATACAAGTCACTGCCAAATTGAAGCAAGGAGATGAGAATGAGCAGCAGGATGAATCGACGCCGCCTGCCCCTACTTCTGATCTTTTGTCTAACGATCAAAAGGCAAATTCTAGCTGGAAGAATTCTAACCCGTCTTTAGATATGATGCTTTATAGAACGATGATGCATGAGTGATGGTTGACTGAAGTAAAAATTAATGTAAGAAATAGAATGTAATCTGAACTCTATTATTTTCAATCAAACGCCATTAAATCCGCGTCCAGTTTCCCATTATCATCAAAGTGTTGTTGGGGTAATTCTCTACCAATAGTACCAGATAATATATCTTCGGCCTTTACCATTTCGCCACTCTCATCCATCTGTTTGGCTCTTGCTGGTACAAAATCTCTTGCCTTTGTGCCCGGATCTAAATATGTGTATAAATGAGCATTCCACAATCTTCTATGATCTGACTCTTCAACATAGAATCGGTGGTCGATTGTTTTACCCATGCCCTCAAGTAGCATACCATCATGTGCATTCTCAGGATGGAAGGCTTCAATCCATTGATGATATTTTGCATTTGGATTTTCTTTAATAAAGGCTAACAGATGATCCTTGGTATCATTCATACACCGTTCTTCGGCTTCCTTCTTTATAGCCATCATTTCCTCTAAGTCTTTCTTATCTTGTTGTATTCGATTGTATTGTTCAATTTCTCTTTGTGCCTGTTCCTCTTCTGCGTCTATATTCATTGCATTAAGTTTCTCTGCTAGTTGCAAATCACGGAGTGGCTTTAGAGCAAGGGACGATACGCTGGATATAGCACTAACTGCCGTTCCTAATCCCTGTTTGATCTTTTGCTTGTCAACTGAGTAAGTTCTTTGTCTATTTGGGCTACTATCGTCTGTTGTCGAACTGCTCGGAACTTCTGGTACATATGCTCTACTCTTATCATCAGCTAACCCCAAATTTATATTTGCATTCCATAGCCTTCTGTACTCTGATGATTCAGCATAGTAGTTTTGATACATTAATTGATTACATTCCTCTTCGATTTCTGCATTGTTATCGGCATCACTGCAACTCCTCCAACCACCCATAAGTAGAAATTCTATAAACTCTTCATATGACCCAGCAGGAGCTGATGAAGTGAATTTAACTAGAGCATCATACTTCCACCCTTCTTTATATGATGTAGTATCAACTTGTAAATCTATATGTTCATCATCACACTCCTCAACCTGTTTATTAGCTGGTTGATTATCACTATCTGCTGAGCCAAATCGAGACTTAATCTCTCGCTCCAGCTCATTTTGTTCCCTCTCAGCTTCCTTCTTATTCTGTTCATTTGCAATTTTGGCATTCATACTATCCAATTGTGCCGCCAATGCTTTATCAGCTTGTCGTTCATTGAATCTACTTTCTATTTTGTCCTGTATTTTATCAATAGAGTCAGTTGCAGCTGCCAACTTTTGTGATATGTTAACATCACGAAGTGGCTTTATCTTATTGATGGTTGAACCGAAGATACTACTACCGAATGATTTCAAGTGTTGGATTGTTTCTGTACCTGCTGCTGTTGATGTTGAAGATGTAGGGGTATTATTGCTTGTTGGTATACTATTAGCTGTGGCTGTTGTGGTAGATTGAGGTAGAGTATTGCTTGTAGTATTACTTTGACTATTAGTATCATCCCAGTTTACAACCAGCTCTTCACTATTTGTATCTTCCTCTCTACCATCATTATTCCAATCTATCACTTCATCTGTAGTAGTAGTAGCATTTATATTAGTATCTTCTATCAAATTGAATTCATCTCCAATTGATGGTGCATCATAATTTTGTGTTAGATGGGAAGGCTCGCTTGTTGTTGATACTGCCTTATTCCCGCCACCATTGAATAGTTGCGAGAAGTTATCACGGTCTGACATGCTTATATTGCAATAATTACCAAGTCTATTTTGTTTTTAAAGGATATGACAAAGGGCAATAGGCGATAAAAAAGTTGATACTTTGTTGAGTTTAATACAGGCAGGAAGTTTCTAGAATCTGTTGAAAGAAGTTTCTCATCGACTCGACTCAGATTAAGACGACAGACGTCAAGTCAATACAATTGCAATGAAGATAAAATGGCAAGCTATGAGACAACAGTAGTATCATTATTAGTAGTAGAAGAGGTTGGCAATGGCTAGTTTGACAGATAGTAGTCCGCTATTGTTGGCAGAGACATCATCGACGACGGTGGATAGCAGTCCTCTGTTAGAAACGAGTGAAAAGATCGGGTCAAGAATTAAATCAGTAAAGAACAATTATCATGCACTTGGTAAGACATTATACGACTACCATTTGATCATAATGCTCGTCTATATGTTTGGAGTGTTGTTTAAGTGATACATCAGATATGAGTGTACCTCATATCTCTTGCGTTTATATCTTTCGTGCATATGAAATGTATAGATGTAAGTCATTGCAATACTAATACGAATGAACGAACAATCACATCAATACTTTTGTCTCTCCGCAATGTAGAGAACAAATGGGATTATGTCCTATACTTTCTAATTGGATTATTCAGTGACCTTGATCAAGGTAACGTCATATTATATGTGTGTGATAAATTAATTCGTGAAAAGTGCATATGATGTGCACACTTCTTTAACAAATTAACATATGCATTTTGGATACAGGCTTTACACAAGCCGCGGGCTTTACAAAGTATGTCCACGCTGCCCATTATAACCCAGCACCAAGTTCTATAAGTTTGGCAGTTGGGAGTCTACTGGGTGTCCTACTTTCAACATTTGTTCTTATAGCATTCAAACCTAAAGTTCGAGTTGTCACGAATGCTTTGTTATTGATCCTGGGAGTGTTGTTTTGTTGGTTCCTTCCAACATCAGCTGATATTAATATATACTTTGGGTATTTTTTCCTTTATATGGGTCAATATGGATTACAGGTGAGACAGCAGGCAGGGGCTGAAAACTTTATGTGTTACTCATTCATTTACGTGTATATATATTATATTCGAATGTCTATGACTGACCAATATAATTATAGTTGACCATTCTACCTTTAACGTAAGTTCTTATCAAGCTGGCTTTGCATCATCTATGATCGTAGGATCATCTCTTATGAAGGCATATGATGCAGCTGATTTGGGTAAGGCCGCTCGGATGATTACGGTTATTGTCTTTCCTACCATGGTTACACTGCTCTTCTTCTGTGTGAATCAAAAACCATTCACCAAGGTTGAAGAGAAGAAGAATGATAACAGTGATATCGAAGCTAGTGCCAGTGCCATCGGAAGTGACAACAAGGAAGACAAGGAGACTTCGGAACGGCTGACCAAATCAGAAATGATTGACGCTTTCAAAGAGATCCGCTTCTTATTCGTCCCAATCTGTAAGATACATCATAACATTTGTGCTAAGTTGTATGAGATCATGTTTACTAATGTATGTTTCTTTCTCATGTCACGCCAGACGCATCCAATGCACTCATCTATGGACTCTATATGTTTGCTGTCATGACATATTGTAAGTTTATTGTCTTGGCTCTAGTATGTTAATCTTCTTTGACTGTGTTCTTACACCACAAACCTTAGTCCAATCATCATCATTAAGTTATATGGGCAAGACAGCTGATACGATATTCGACTTTTCTGACACATTAACACTGATTGCGGCCTTTATCTCCACTGGTATTGGGTTAACTATTCTCACGCCTTTAGGTAGAATCGGTAAGAGTATCCTGGTTTATGCATTGGGCTGCTCGTCAAGAATGTCTCATATCATCTTACTCTCTTTTAGTTTCGACACAGAACCCCAATTTGTTGTACTTGCCTACATTATTCACGCTCATCATTATGACTGCAATTCTTATCGGGATGTATCACAATGCATTCCCTCCTATGCATAATGGAGCATTCTACTTCTCCTACTTCTTCATTGCGCCAGTTCTTTCACCGTTATTCTTGACATTTGGACCATTATTTTTAAGTAATACCACGTCTTTGACTACAAAGTATAATGAGTTTCAATTACAAGTATCATATGTAAGTTCAAGTTTGATGTATATACTTTCCCCAGTAGTAACATACTAACATTACTTGTCATTTCAAACAGGTTATTGTGTTGGGGATTTATATCTTGATAACCATCTTTGCACTATTTTACTTCTCAGGAAAGTCTGATTTGTATTGTTTTATCATGTGAATTCGTTTGTATATGAAGTCTCCGTGATTTGGCTACTCATCTGATCTTTATCTGCCTTTATTGGATTACCTTTGTAACCCACATGTACTAACACATGTGACAATCATCTCTCTTTTGTCTTCACAAATCGCAATAACGCGCATCTTCCAGATTCGGTGTATAATGCTTGTGTAACCAACTATGAAGCAAACTATGAAGGCGTTAGTTGCTCCAATTTCATGTAATGATTGTCTGAGACTGAGAATGAGAGGCTTAGTTGATATATGCATCGGTATGTATCAATATGTAAATAACGATCTTCATGTCTCGTACCCGAGCATTCGATACTTGACTAATATCTTAACAAAAGGTATAGCTAGGTTATCTATAATCTAAATAGTCGCCTCTGCAAGTTGACATGAATCATCTTTATTCTCCTCGTCTTTCTTCTTTTTCTTATTCTCCCTCAAAGTTTGAGATGTCTTCTGCACAGCCATCTCGTCACCAACATCTGACCATAGTTTTGTAATCTCGTCTTTCTTCAAAAACTGTCCCGGTGGATCTTGAGCACGCCAGGCTTTAACAATATCCCTGGCAATTGATCCCTTATCGCCCTGTTTCGCTGTTTTATACTCGTCTTTCCTCTTATCAACTAATTCTCGGAACTTCTTGTTGCCTGGATTATGATTGGCTACTCCGCCACGTCCGAAAAGAACATCATTCAGACCTCGTTCATTAAACTGTACTTTCTTTAAGGTACAAGTCTTCTCGTGTTCAACTGCTTTATCATAATCATCAAAGGTTTCCTCTTGACAAACATCACAGAGCCAAGTTCGCTTCTGTTTCTTATTAGGAGGCAATGATGCTGTGGCTTCTTCTTCTTCATTGGTAATACTACTTGACTTTGCACTTGGTTTACTATCTAAAGAGATGATGGAATCCCTGATGATACCCCTCTTTGCCGCTCTCTTATCAGACAATATTTGATTATACCATCGATTCTTAACACTCAATTCATTCCTCCCCGGAATCCTTTTTGCAATTTCACACCACTTATTTCCCAATTCCTTTTGACTATCAATTAATATCTTCATTTCACTTTCATCCCAAGCTCCCGTCTTCTTCTCAGGGTCCAACTTGATCAGGAAGCGTTGTTTTACATGATCACTTAACCTCCCCGGTAGTTTCAATGATATTTTTTTCCATTTAACATTATTGATACCACCAACTGCACTAACTTGATGTAGAATTATATCATCTTCTTCTTTAGTCCATCGTTTTGTTTTTTAAGGGTCGTTTTCAGATTCTTATTCCACCTGAACGCGTCACGATGAAGATGAAAGAGAGATGATTGTAACATATGTTAGTACATGTGGGTCACAAAGGTAATCAAATGAGGCAGATAAAGGTCAAATAAGTTGCTAGATCACTGAGGCTTCATATTGAACTTCACTATGCACAGATAAAACAATACTAAGCGGACTTTCCTGTGTGCACACTGAGCCTCGGTACGTTTATTATGAAAGTGTTTGGTTGATATTACATCAAACTTCTCTCCCTCTACTTCAATCGCTTTGCGGAGTGTTTGATCTTCAGTCTCACTCCACCGCTTATACAAGTTATTAGTACCATCTGAAGTTTCAATACTTGGTGGTTGTGTCTTCTCTATACTTAGTGGTTGTGTCTTCTCTATACTTGGTGGTCGTGGTTGTGTCTTATCTTTTATTGTTTGTATTATACCACGACGTATATCACCATTATTATTCCAATTATTACCTATACATTTGATCAATTCCTCTCGAGATATATGCTGAATAATCGATGGCACTACTTCTGACCATTGTGGTATATCTTCAGCTCAACACTTGTGTATATAGTAGTAATGTTAGTTGCAGTTGATCACTTATAGTCGCCGCCGGTTAATAAAACCAATTAATTACAAAAAGAGATCTCCTATCCTATTGATATATAAATCTAAAGCGCCGATGGGTATAGTGTGTGTGGGACAAGCATGCTTTACAACTTCATCAAATTTTCTTGAGATCTTCGTTCTATCGCTAAATATCTTCTCCACTCCCTCACTTGCTTTTGCTATGACCAACCATCACCTACCTATGTACTCTTGACTACCTTCTTGACGTTATCATCATTATCGAGTAATTGTAGTATTCATTATCATTATGAGCATCAAGAGAAAGGCCGAAGATGAAATGCCCATTTATCCCTCAACCACTTCAACAACAATCATACCGCAAAATCATGACGAGTTTATGAAAGCATGTGAAGGTGGAAATCTCGCCATCGTCCTGTCTTTACTCGAGGCAGCTGATGCAGATGATAATGTGAAACAAAGTAATAGTACCAATTCAAACAATATATCTGCAAAGCAACTGTTAGCTGCAACACAAGATCAAGCAACTGGCAAATCTCCGCTCATGATTGCAGCACAATATGGACATTTAGATATCTGCCAAACATTAATTGATGTCGGTGCTCCTTGGAATGCAGTTGATCGATATGGTAAATGTGCAGGTGATTATGCTACGGATAATCAAAAGTGGGATGTAGTTAACTATTTAGTAGAGGTTGCAACAAAGGCCGAGGTATGTGTATATTGTGATTAAGTGCATATGATGTGCACATTTTTATATTTGCGCAATGATGTGCACAAGATTATATGATCTGCATATGATGTACATATGATGTGCATATGTATATATGATATGCATATAGTGTGTATATTTGTCATAAAAATCTCATAAATCTTTGCAATACGCCGCTCTGTAGTTGATATTAGGAGCATCAATAAGGCTTTCAAGGCAAATGGAAGGATTGAATAGTTCAACTAATAATGATCAAACAGATACAATATCAATGACAAAGAGTGGAGAAGCTACATCAACAGACTCAACAACAGCAGCAATTCCAGTCTCTCATGAGCCTTGTACTAAACCAGACTATCTCGAACATAGTAATGTACGATATAATGCCGCCAATACTTTACTACTTGATGATGATAATGATGCAGTAATGATGGAGTGGGAACGACCACTGATGAATGCACATGCCAATATCCTAACACATAATGGAACTAAGGGTAAGCGAGTGTTGAACATCGGGTTTGGACTGGGCATTATTGATACAGCGTTGCAATCATATGAGCCAAGTTTACATGTCATCATAGAAGCACATCCAACAGTATATAAGAAAATGATTAGTGATGGATGGGATAAGAAACCAAATGTTCGGATATGCTTTGGTAAATGGCAAGATGAACTACCAAAATTGATTGCAGAGGGATTAGAGTTTGATGGCATATTCTATGATACCTATGGTGAACACTTTACGGATTTAGAAGACTTTCATGAAGGAATGGCAAAGGTACTTCACAAACGAGACGGTATCTACTCATTCTTCAATGGATTGGCACCAGATAATCTCTTCTTTCACGGAGTGGCATGTAATTGTGTTAAGATTCAATTATCACACTTGAGTCTAGATTCCGAGTTTGCTCAATGCGAAATACAAGTTGATGAGAAGGACTGGGACGGAGTACGAAGAAAGTATTGGCATGGTAGAAACACATATTATCTGCCGATAGTTACTTGGAAGAAGGATACTGCATAGAATGTGGGAGACCTGAATTGCCTAATAATGTTTTTAGCTGGTATCATAGAGTAAATACAGTGATAGCCAACTCATGTCTTATGTATTGTTCAACTCTACTCTACTCAGTTGCCACTTCTTCTTCCTCTTCCTCCTCATCTTCCTCCTCCTAGTCGTCATCTTCCCCTTCTTCTTCATCGTCGTCATCATCATCGTCACCTTGATCTATACTATCATCTGCCATAGCCTCGACAACTTTCTTAACATCTTCAGCAATCTGATCAGGATGTTTCAATATACCCTCGAAAGGATTCTTATCATGCTCTTTATTCGTTAATGTATTTAAATGATGTTCTTCATTTGCTCTATTCACTGCCTCTAAATCAATATTATGTGGTTCGGGACCTTTCCATACCCATCGTGCCATCCATCTATTTGCACCGATGAAGATTGCTAAACATGAACTTATGAGTAGTAATTTTAATGGATTCATTAATTGTGGTTTGGTAAACTTTCGACCTCTATGAGCACCCATTTTGGAAGCACCATTTGATCGGTATGCCTCTTCCATACTTTCAGTGTCAATTTTAGCAGTGTTGTGATTGTGCATCATCTTATATGTTGTATCGGTTTCTAAACTACTCTTCTCGTCTCTTATCGTTATGGTTTGTTGCTGGTATATCTTCTTCCTCTTCATTCACTTGTGTTATATGTCTGAAGCCTTCAGTGACTCCTGTTTATCAATTCCCTATTATTATATATTATCTATCACTTTTCTTAAATTCTATTCCGCATTAGTACAACCACTCGATGGTGATTGCAATAGAAGAAGGGCAGTAGGCAGTGGAGCGTGATAGGGAGTAAGTCGATGGGGAAGAGGTGCAAAATACGAGGAGGGTGAACAAACCTCTTGGGAAGACAGTACCGCTAAAAGCTCGTTTAGATTTCATACGTAAAACTACATAAAGTTTAGGCAGTTGTTTTGAAGAAAAGTTCAACAAGTTGATGTGATGTTAGTATCATCCTGACCTATGTATTGCAATTGCAATCATTAATATCTAAATATTATTCTACCGGCGGTGGCATACCAATCTCTACATAAACATATCAAACAAACAAGTCATGAGAATCTACAACTCACCACAAACATCTCCTACACCATCCAAAAAGATATCTAATGATGGCCCATCTAATAGTAAATCATCAACACCAAAGAAACTAAGTTTATTACAAGAGAAGATGTTAGCATATCAAAATAAAGCAGCAGAGGCTGAGGAAGTATATACACCCACATCACATGCACGACGTGATACATATCAAAATGCGAACATTGATTTAAAAGATCGTATGGCAGCGTGGGAGAAACAACCAGAGCCGGAGATTGAACAGCCAATATTAGACGATGATGTTGCAGTTGTAGAAGAGGAAGTCGTGGTAGAAGAAGAACCATTATCATTAGCAGATCGTATGGCCAAATTCAAAGCACAATCTGCCCCAGATAAATTTGCCAAAACTAAAGCACAACAGGAGATTGATGAGGCAAAACGTATAAAAGAAGAGGAAGAATTACGATTAAAGAAGGAGGAAGAGGAAAGGCTGAAACCAAAGATGGTTAAAGTTGCAAGTAGGAGAGCATCTAGTGAGATACAAAAACGAATGGCAGCTTGGGGTGAAAGAGTTGATGAGGATTCAGAGGTACCGGCCCCGATAGTTGAGGAGTCTATTATGGAAGAGGATAAGGATGATATTGATATAGAACAAGATACCCCTATCGTTAATGACGAGCCAGTCACAAAATCACCAAGACAAACTCCATACAAACGTCCTGCTGATATGCCTGAGACATCCAGCTTGTTGAAAGAGAGAATGGCATGTTGGGGAGGGAGTGCTAAAGAAAAGGAAGAAGAACATTCTTCGGAGGTATCAACTGAAAAGAAAGAAGAAGTGGATGTAGTTGACCAGATTGCAGCTAGGGTAGCAGAGATGACAGAAGATAAGCCTACCACTGATGAGGTATCTCTCGCTGCTAATGATGAACCGAAACCTCAAGCCGCTCAAAGAACAACACCGAGAAAGTCGGCTTTATTAGAAGCAAAACTAAATGCTTATACCCAGGCTGGAGCTACTGATGAGAACACAGACCCTTTACCTTATACGAAGAAGCCGATTGATATGCCTGATGTTCCAAACTTAACAGAAAAGCTATCCGCTTACACTGAGGCCGGTAAATTGCCAGATGACACTGACTCTACTCCAAAGAAGACGAAGCCAATCGACATGCCGGTTACTCCCAACTCATCATTAAGAGATAAGATGAATGCATACAAGGCAGGGTCAACTCGTGAGTTTAGTAGGTCAGCAGGAGCTACAGATTTGGACCCTGAGCTATCCAGTAGTGTATTGAAGTCAAGGATGGCAGCATGGGAACAAGGTCAATTAGGTGATGAAGAGGATGAGGATGAAGACGATCATGTCAAAGAGGCTGAACTTGCTCATTTGTTATGCTCTGGGGCATTGAAAGAAAAGATGAGCGAATATACCAAGGCTGGAGCCGCTCAGGAACAAACTGAGGCATCTGCACCGACAGACTTGCCACCGGAGCTATCTCAGAACTTATTGAAGAAGAAATTAAATGCATACAAACAAGTTGTATCTACACCCACGGAAGAGGGACAGGAAGATACAATCACAAAGAATGTGGATGTAGATGAAGATACTGCGGCATTATTATCATCGGCGATGGCTCTCGCTAATGAAAAGCGTAAGCATGAACTCCTTGAGATAATGCGAGACCGCACGTTGACAAAAGAGGCAAGGGCTGAACGGATATATGAAAAGATTAGTTGTATCAGAGCTGATGATATTATCATTGACGGTGAGACAATTGAAACTGAAGAAGGATCACATCAAGACATTGAAGACTTTTAGTGCAATTAGTATTGGGATAGTGTTTGTTTGAAGAGTTATGTGGTTTATGTTCCAAGGTTGTTACATTAATATGAAACGTCGTGTATAATAAAAGGGTTAACAAAGCAAGAGTATCATCTGACATATCCTAAGCCCTACATCCAAGATTTACGAACATCTGAACTGTCTTCTCACGAGCTTCATCATCTCCAATATCATACCAGAGTTTGTCATTCCCTTGCTTGAGGAATCTTCCTCCGTTACTCTTCCATTTTTCTACGAGTTCCGTCGCTAGATTCATCGATGTTTCTCTGCTATACTCTCCTGTTCTTCCTTCGACTAACTTGCGGTATGTCGAGTTACCTACATATTTACCTCTTCCAGTTCCAGATATAACGTCACTAGGACCTGGTTCTACGATGCCGCTAGTTGGCTTGTGATACTCGTCGTACTTCTTCGTTGCATATTCTAATTCAGTGTACACTTTCAACTTCTTTGTCGGATGCTTCTTCTCATAAACTGTAGTATCATCATCAGCTGATACTTCCACTGAATCTCCTTTCTTCTCTTCTGATGATACAACGCCACCATGGGTATTATCATTATCAGCCTTGGATGGCTGTATCGAGCTACAACTTCCGCTCCCTTCCAACGATTCATTCTCATCGGCAGTATCAAACAATGACGAGAATGAAAACTCAGTAGGTGGTAGTATATTTGGAGGTGTAGCAATACCTTTACTTTTAAGTAATGAATTTGATATGTAATGAATGGTAGGCATATTATTATTATTATTATTATATTATTATTATTATTATTATTATTATTATATTATTATTATTGTGTAGGATAAGAGTTGCAAATGAATGATTGTATTTCGAAATGCGACTGTACTCGCGAATTGCAAAATGCGACTGAATTCAGGGTTGTTATTGATTATATATACGAATACCGACAATCTTATCTTCTTTTATTTACTTTTAATTGTATGGATGGCATTGTTGATTTCAAGGTATGAATTGCAATGTCGACTCGCGAGTAAAACGAGAGGAGTGGCTCTCTCGTGAGAGGAGAGAAAATATCTTTTTTTGCTTACGTGTAACCTCCCTCTCCCCTTTTTAGAAAAGCAAATAGCGTCAGTGCAGTCGAACACCCTCTTCATGCTATTAGTGGACATCACTCGCCTGCATACATTAAGTATTATTGTGTAGTAAATATATTATATCAATAACAATGTGGTGGTCTCAGATGATTTACATCATATCAGTGTTCATACCTTCAATATTGAGTTTATCAATCAATAGACGTCATCATCTCCAATCAGCTCATACTTATAGAGGACAGTCTTTACAACATCATAAAAGATATAGTACATTGTTATCTACTTCAAAATCAAATATTAATGAAGGCAGTAACAACAGAAGTAGTAGTATAAACACAAGTGGATATACCGGCAAGACATTATCAACTAAACATATATTACATTCTGAGATATACTTGGATCTACTATCGTCATCAAACATAAATAATAGAAGAAACAATAATGATAATAATAATGATGATGATGATGCAGTACCCTTATTTGCAGGATTGCAAATGTTAATTAAATCATTGCAAACTATTATAGATGCCTCTTCCTCTACTACCTCTACTTCAGCTAGTTGTACAACTGATGAGTCAACAATAATATTAAACCATCTATCACAAACATCAATATTACGAATAGAACAATCAATATCAGCAGTACATTCAATTGACCCATTATGTTGGATACATTCGCAACGTCCATATATTGATATATTACGTCGTAAACTAGATAATAATGGTAGAGATACATTACCAATACTATACTTTGCCAATGCCGAAAATACAAATGAGGCATGCACAATTGGTAAAGCATCAATATCATCATCATATTCAGATTCATATGATCCATTCGTTGGTAAACGTATATGGGATACTACATCAGATTTAGTAGTAAATGGTAATACCAATGGAGAAATCAATAGTAATGGAGGTGTTAGGGTAAATGAAGATAGAAGTAAGAAAAAGAAGAGGTTGAATGACATGTTCAAAGAATCTGAATTACCAATTGGTTCAAGGATATATGGTGGATCTAGATTTGATTCTAAATATTATGTCAATAAGAATAGAAATACAGAAGGAGAGGAAGGAAGAGACGATGATTGGGATGGATTTGGTGGTGATAGAGGTGGGTATTGGATATTACCCGCTGTTGAATTACGACGAGAGACTGTTACTATTGATAACACAGTGAATGGTGAAGAAGTTAAGGAGAAGAGGGTTACATTATCAATACATTTGCATAATACTGCTTCATCTTCCGATCAAAATACTCATAGTAAAGGATGGTACACTGCAGCTCATCGTATACTGACAATACTACAAGAATTGACTGATGATATATCTCCATCAGTACCGTGTACGACATTACCACCAGTATTAAATCGAGTAGAATCAACTGGTAAAGAAGAAGAAGAAGATGAAGAAGAAGAGAGTGATTCAGGACTTGCATTCGAAAGAGGTGTAACAGAGGCATTAAAACAGATACAAGCTGAAAATAACAGTGAACAAGGAGGTTTACGAAAGGTTGTATTGGCACGTAAAGTTGATTTAAACCTCGGATCATCAGTGAATGGATTGGATATACTAATGAGGATGAAATTTAGTGGACATATTGGACATTTATTCTATATGAATCCAGGTGAAAAAGAACCAGACTCAACAGCAAGAATAAGACGGCATAGTTCCATATCAAGTCGAGAATTCTTGGGATGTGCACCTGAACGATTGTTCAAGGTCAAGAGTAGATATGATGGAAGTAATAGACAACATCATGATAGAATAGTTACATCAGAAGCACTTGCTGGTACACGGATACGCGGTCAAACACCCTCAGCCGATAATGAGTTACTACAAGAATTACTATCATCGAAGAAAGACATGTTAGAAAATGAAATTACCGGCCAATTTATTAGAAATGCATTATTTGAATTGGAAGAGAAGGGTTGGCTTGAGAAGAGTTCTGAACCATCGTATGAACAACGATACTTTGTTAGAAGACTACGACACTTACAACATATATGTCAAACATTTGAAGGCAAGTTATCAAAGAGTGCAAGTGTGATTGATGTTTCACGTTCACTCTTGAAGGATCTTCATCCTACACCTGCGGTATGTGGCGATTCGACGACAACTGCTCTTGATTTTATTCGAAAGTATGAAACAACTACAGGATTTGATAGAGGATACTACGCTGGTCCATTTGGTTATATTGGTCATGACTCGGCTGATATAGCTGTTGCTATCCGATCTGCCCTCGTTACAAATTATAACTCAGAGTCGAAGAATGTCAGACCAAACATGAATAACCTGCCACATCAGTTTGATGCAGCATTGGATGTCGATCAACGTCAATCAAAGGTTTCTATATTCGGTGGAGCAGGAATAGTCGATGGATCTACAGTCCAAGGTGAATGGACAGAGACTTCACATAAGATGGGAGTACTTTCGTCTCTCTTCCCGTCATCTCCCATTACATTGCAAAGCTACTCAATGCCAAATGTAGCATGGACAACTGCCTTCATAGAAGAGTTGGTACGGTGTGGCATTACACAGTTTTACATCTGTCCAGGGTCAAGGAACACACCATTAACAGCGGCAATATTCAAGTCAATGAGATCAAATGTTGGTGTTGTCA
>Ga0075439_13162_pt1 | contig 15118 bp, 9 predicted proteins | sample MintriSingleCell_FD_74264 | JGI IMG/M metagenome (GOLD analysis project Ga0075439, IMG submission 74264) | Marine eukaryotic communities from Monterey Bay, USA to study complex ecological interactions - Minidiscus trioculatus JGI Plate_4_G5... | ecosystem: Environmental > Aquatic > Marine >... | reverse complement strand
TGTTTGTAGAAGTAGCGTAGGCTCACTGCCGATGGAGTTATACATGAGACTTTGATGATCAAAGAAAATTTTGAGGGAAACTCGAGTTGAGATTAGTCGGTGATGGGCATAGAAGTCGGTTTCTTTTAGACTTACTGTTCTCATATTTACAACATGTTATTGTTTTCAATCATCCTATGATATCTTCTCTTGTTTGCATATTTCTTTGAACCTTTTTCACTTCCATTTCTTAGCACCTGCTTTCTATATCATTACTGATAGACATCTCATCTTGGAATTCGCCCACATGAATCAGAGATCAGATTGATACCTGGTAATAAGCATGGTGATGATGATCTTGGCTTCCAGAAAGGTCTATACAACAAGGCACGTACTTCAGGTTGAATGGTGAATTCATTTGAAGTACAGTAATCTCGGAAGATGTCCTGCAGATCTGCGAGCAGCTTTGATGATTCAGTTGGCAATATATCTCCCTGAGATATTAGGTAGCCTCCACCAGTAGATTCCAAGAATTGCTTTGCTTTTCTTGCAATGTCTTTATCTGATGCTTGGTTGACAGTATCAATAACTTGTTGTCTTTGCATTGAATCAAGTAATGGGGACCGGCTTGCATCTGAAATTGCACGCTCAGATACAGCACGAGGTACTTGAGTTGTACCTTCTAAGATGTTGACATGGTGCCTAACAAATCGACGACAAAAACGTCGAACATAGCTAGGGAGTGTTTGAGAGACACCCCTGAAAGAAAGCCGAAGTCCTGATGTATTTCCACTTGTTTCATACGCGATACCTGCTACAGCTCCAAGCTCAGCAAGATCGAGTATCTCATCATCAAATGATAGTAGCCAAAGATTAGACAGTGCAAGATCACTGCTAGACCAAGTAAACGGTAGTGATGATAGCAACTGAACTACAAATGCACACTCCACCGAGGGTTCGGTAGGCCTCAAAGGCAAAGGCAGTCCAATGTATGAAGCTTTATTGGGAGGAACAAGAAATAACCTCCATCTTGACTCTACAGAGTCGACAGAAAACCCACTTGTGTACTCTCGCCAAGTCTGTGCATTAGTCAACTTTAACTTTTTGCCACTCGAGCGAGCTAAATTATCATCATCAGAAGCATCTTGATACAAGTAGCGACTACCTCCCCATTGACCAACTTGCCTTTCAATGATAGGTCTAGGAGATCTTATTCTTGTTGGTAGTAAAGGATTTAGGTAGGGCGGTGACAATTCTTCTCCATCAAACACTGAGGCAAACCATTCCAGAGAACTCAAGTAAGCACTAGCTCCACTGGCTCTATTCTCTATATAAAACCTTGTCCCTGTGATTGGTTCTCGTTGCCACGGAAGAAATACTGGTGGTGTTGATATTCTCTCATCAATAATTCCTTGACTACTTGTAAACACTGCCTTTGGACTCGCTCTAAAACTAACCAATGAAGAGCTTTCATCTGACATTGTATAAAGTGTTTCTGTAACAAGTTGTTTCATTTGTAGAACAGAGTTACTATCATCAGGAGAAGGCATCAAGTACCAATTGTAGTCTTCATTAGCAACGCCGTTAGTACCTCCACTTCCAAAGCGAAGAGAGTCGACTGATAGAGTGATAGCATCTGCAGCTCGTGGTGCAAATAGATAGCCATGAATTTGCGCCGCTACGAGATATTCCTTTATCAAATCAGCTTGCAGTGGCTTTTCAATTGTTTTGCGTATACTCTCAAACACAGTACCGATTAATGCCGAACGATTAGCGAACCCATCCAGTGTAATACCACCAATTTCCAACCTCAAGATTTGAAATCCATTTACATCTACTGGAAAGGAAATCTTAGGCACGCCTTTATTACCCCTCGGCACATAACCAAGCTTTTCCAAGAATTGCCGAAGACTACCAGGACCTCGACGAGAAATCATATGTGTCAGGACAAAGCCTAATGATGTTGCAGTGATTAGACTACTTGAGCCAGCACCAATACTTGTCGCATCATAAGACAATGAGAGTGGCCACTCCATGCATAAAGTCTGATAATTCTCATCTACCTGAACATCGTCTATCGTATTTCTGAGAATGATTGCTTGTTTATTACTTCCAAGCATAGGATCAGGAAACAATGGGGGATTTAATTTCTCAGTTAGTCCAACTTTCTGAGACATTACATTAGAGAATGGGGATATCCATCGATCAAGTGCACTTAACTCATCTCTCCCAATAACTACAAGTGTTGCCTTTGAAGATAAATAATGATCACGAAAGAAACGTGCCAGTTCAGAGGATACGTCGATACCTTCTTCAGTAGGTATTGTCTGTAGTGTTTCTATAGACCCAGCAGAAAACCGTGCAAAAGGATGCTCCGGGTTGATTGAGTTCTTCAAGAAGTAAATAGACCTCGATAAGTCACTGGTCCTATCAAGTTCATCTGCAACCCGACCAATCTCGCGTGGAATAACAGATGGCTTGGATAATGTTGTCTCAACTTCATCCAATGTAAAGAGTTTTGAAAATCTCTCTAATGCTTCAGGAAGAACCTCATGTGGACTATTGAAGTGAAAACATACAAATCCAGGTGCTGAGACATGTGATAAATGCAAGAAAGTAAATTAGTATGTGTTGTAAATCACCTTCAAGAAAGATACGACAGAGTTGAATTCATTCATTCAACTCACCAGTGAATGCGTTGCTATCTCCGTCATTATCAATTAACCAATCTTCAAAGCTTTCACTTTCTGTAGTATCTTCTTCTCTTCTTGTTTTAGAACCCTTATTCCAAAAGTCTCTAGGTCTTCTATTAAGTATTTTAGTTGACCCCCGACCTCCTCGTGTGGAAGATAAAACGATATGTTCCATAAGATGTGCAAGTCCAGGGATTTCGTCCGGTTCGGCAAATTGTCCAGCACCATCTATACTAATTGCAACCGATGAACTAGTACATCTTAAATCTTTAACTAATATAACCTTTAAACCATTAGATAGCACTATATTCCGATATTTTCGAGTAGTTGAAAAGGGAGGTAATTGCCCTGGTACTGCTATTATATTCTTGCTCTGATCGAACCTAGATGCATCACTGATTGTTTCTGCATGACTAGAAGAAGAAGAAAAGCCTGCTATTCCGAGAGTAGTGGTATATTGTATGAATTTGCGGCGACTTGTATGTATGGGTATAGATGTTGGTTTTGGTAATTCTACAAGCAATGCATTGCAACCTTCATCGTCATCATCATCACTGCAACAATCACATCTATCATTAGACTGATGTCTCATTATTACTGTACATCCATTGGTCGTTTGGAATGGTTGAGGAATATATAATGATTCCGATCTTTGCAGTGTATACAAAGATACAATCCCAAGGATAATAAATATCTTCATTTTTTCTGATGTATTGTCAAGTAATGTATTGATAGGCTAAAGGGGATACTTATATCTAGAGACCTCTATATTATAATCATCCGAACACCTCGCCATACTCCCCACTACTATAGATCTGAGCAACCATTATAACTCATCTCATCTACCAATATGTACTAATTCTTCTTACTATTTCTCTTTCAAGCACACTCTCATGACCATGCTGGAGCGAGCTGAAATTCTCTCACTCCCCATAGGTATCTTTTTATCTTGCAGGTTGGACTGTACGCGCAGCTAACGAGCTTCTTGATGATATGTGTAGCAGACACAAGTCCTTGAGTAGTTCAATATATCGGTTCTAACATTTATAAAGTCTACCATCACTCATTATCAATTGGTGCTGGTCAAGCGACGCCATGCAAATGACCTGTGCTCTCATGGCATCCTTTGACCTGCAGCTAGCTTCTCTTTTGCCATCGATCACGCTCAGTATACAAACCATTGATTAGCTAGCAACTCACCTGCCTACGCTATTTAGTGCCACAACCGACCGAGTTGATCAGGCAGCTAGTATTGTCCCCACTCGATGGAGTTCAAGATTACTTACAGTGTTACAATAATGCATTGGCTAGCTTATGAGTTAGGCTGTGGACGATTATCAAGTCAATTCTATATCCTTTTCTTCAACTTTGCTTGTTAAATAGTTTGCCACATGCTCCGTCTTATCAAAATTATCTTTTCGTATCTTGATATTGGTTGGCTTATCATGGCCGATCGGTGATGGACCTCCTTCATAGATCACAATGCCACTAACAATTAGGATAAGGGATACATAATACGACGCCGCAGGTAGTATTCCATCTGTTATTGCAGTAAATATCGACGCCCACAGATTTGACGATAAGACTGATAGATTGAGAAGACACGCCTCACTAATGGAAAGGAACTTCACTTCACTTGCCAGATCCATCACTTGGAAAAGAACGTACAGACCAAGGTAGACAAATTGTGTTGATACACTGCACGTATCGCCTTCTTGATTGTTAAAGAGAGATATAAAACTTTCTCTCTCAAAGATGACAAGTTGTGTCACTGCAATACCAACACCGAACCACCATTTCATAAAAAGGAGTTCATGCACGCCTCCGTTCTCTTTGACCAACTCTTCTGAGAGCACATCATCAAGACCCAAAAGGATAGCTCCGCTTATGGCAAGTATATCTCCTTTGATATGTTGCACTGAGTCTATATCAGATGTTGATTCCATATCTTCGATATCATAATCCTTAATATCTGACATTGTTGAAAAAGAAATACCTATAATGCATATTATACCGCCCAATACATGAGTCAGTAAGTACTTCCTTCTTAATAACACTTACTGAATATCATAGCACTTGGTATAGAAAGCGCTTGCACCAAATTAATGAATGTGAATGTTGTATACTGGAACGATGATATAACGAAGAACCTGCCCTCAATAGCTATTAATGCTAAGAGAAAGTAAGCCCAACTTGGAGCATGAATCGTCTGTAAGCCAAAGCAGAAGGAGCGTGGTTGGTTTGATAAACGTCTCCTCGACTCTTTAAGTATTGTTGAGTCATACTTTTCATTGTCTTTTTCTCTATTCCATCCATCATCCATCACAATATTACTTTTAATAGATATCGATAGATCATCTTTGTCATTATTTGATTGATTATGTTTGCTGCAATCGAATTGCTCTTCTTCTTCTGATATATCTATTTTCCTTTTGATTCTATTATTTCTACATCCCGAACACCATCCTCTCATGTTGACTGCACCAAGAAACATTAATACTATCCCCACTAAAGTAATTTGTGTTAATGGTATGTGTAAATCACAGGTAGAGTTTAGTTCTTCACTCATTGCTCCCGTTGAAGCGATGAAGAAGGAAATTAATTGTCCAAACAGTAGTACCTTCCAGTGCGCAATTGAGTGATGCAGCCCATCTATGATTGTTGATACTACCGAATTGGCTATCGATCCTTCACCAAATACAGAGTTATCTATATTGATTGGACTCAGCCTATGCCGACTATTAATACTACCATCTTCGTTACTATTGCTGCTGTGATGCTTATCTAGTAAGCTACCAAGCGGAGAAGGGGTATTGATTGCCTCCTGCAATGGCTCTACATCAGCCCGATAACTTTGACTTCTAGTAATATGAGAAGAAGATCGACGACGATCCGTCTTCTTTTCTGTACTTGATGTGGACATGTCTACCAACCAAAATAATATCAGCCTTATCTATCCAATGTGTATTTACAGAGCATACGAATAGTAATACTACAAGAGAACTAGATAATAGTAGTAGCAGGAAGAGTTGTAGTTGACCGACTGATACTTTGATTGGAGTTGGTCGTTTGCAGGCAGTATGGGTGGTTCGATAAAGACAAATATTTTATTCTTGGATTTAGGTTTTTTGATCATTAAAGCAAGTAATGTAGTTCTAGAAGGCAGAGCAGGGGTGAAGTAACACTATCATACTTGTTTTTATTATTATTCAATACTTATTTGTTGGTGTTTAACCCCCTTCTCTACAATTATCGATGAGCTCATCGTATGGTAGAAGATATCCACTAAAATTATTTAGTAGCAAAGACAACAACAACAATAATATCAACAACATGCCAGCAAAGCGTAACAACATTCATTCATCCATAGTAATAATGGGGATGACAAGGACGGCGGGTTTCAGTCCTGGGTTAGTACTATTCCATTAATTACGAGATATTGTAAGTTTTTGTATACATGCATTCTATGTATTATTTATACACCGCATTATTCTTACCAACAATATCCTCCGAAATATCAGGGTTCGTTGCTAGCTTCTTCTTCTCGTTGCTTGTTAACTTTGAATATATGCCGTACAGTGATATTACTTGGAACTGGTACAAGATTTCGCACAACTTTGAGTTCTGGAGGTTCATTACACCATTCTTTATGCAGGTCCATTTTATAAATACACCATGCTGTTTACTCTTTACAATTTGCTCACGTTTAGTAGATTGCATGAGATGAGGTGAGGCAATCAAGTTGATATTGTATGGATTTATTTATATTCTTTATTTGGTTACCAGTAGATACTAATATGATTGCTCTACTCATCATATCTAGTCCAATAAACACGGGTGGAGGTGCTGGTACTTCAGACTATGTCTTTACTTTGATGTTTGGGGCATTCGGAATCATTCTATCATATCACTGGTTTTCTGGGCCGGTTTTCACCCGCAATTTGACAATGTTTGTGTAAGTTATATAATATGTATACAGCAGTACTTGTACCTTTCAGCAAGTTTTCAGTTGTCTGATAAATATACGAATATATCACTTTATTATTTGCGCAGAGCATACACTTGGAGTAAACATCATATTCAAAGCAAGGTTTCTGTGATGTTCCTCGGCCAGGTCCCTGCATTGGTCTTTCCATTTGCCTATGCGGTGATTGAGTTATTATCTGGAGCCGCATACTTGGATCTGATTCACGGTATTGTAATTGGACATTGTCATTACTTCTTGACTGATTGGGTTCCAACGTATTATGCCATGGATATTCTTCACACCCCGATGTTCTTGGTTCGTGCGTAGCTTCCGGAAAGAATATGAATTTCAAGGCAAAGTCAACAAAGAAGAAGGCACGGCATGATTGGGGTGGCAATGGGCAACGTTTGGGTACTTCTGCCCCTTCTCGTAGTGGCAGTGGATGCACACAATCAAAACTACTCTCAATGCCAACTCCTGTTGATGAGGATGAAAATTTCGACTATGCACCTTCCCCAACTGAAGAACAGAGAGACGAGGAAGAGGAGGAGAGAGAGTCCAAAGTACTTTTACAATCATTTTCGGAAGAGTCGCCTTCCGACGTTCTAGATGAGGTGCAGAATTTGATAAAAGAGAAGGATCTTGAGGAATCTGTTCTCAGACGCCGCATTAGAATGATGGATACCATGTCGGATGAGATCAAGGCCACAAGATATGACTAGCTGTGAAAGCTGTACTATGTATATATTGGTCTGATATCGAGAGAATGTTGTGGCATAAAATATTGACAGCGAGGTATATAATGCTTGAAAGCGTGAAGGAGTATCTTTGGAAGTTACTCAACCCTCGCTATCCTTGTACAGATTTGTTTGAGATTGTCATCTACTAAATATAAACCAACATTATTTAGTGATATGAATGACTGTGCTGACTGAGATACAACTGCTCAGATCGATAGAGTTACTACAAGTTACATGCGGCGCAACACAAATGAAATGGCGATAAAACGTTCATATTTCAAAAGATATAATTAATATCATGTGTCCTTGAATAACTATATATATCCACAGTGATACAGGTGGCTCTGGCGGTTGATATTGTATATCATATCACTGAATATCACTAAATACACTTCGATATGATAAAAATCAGAAGAAGGCCCGGAGAGGCGGCGTTGGTGGGCACGTTCACTATCTGCTTTGCAATAATATCTTCTTCCAACATAAATAATCACAACTTTACAGAACCTCCAACAATACTATTTATATTGGGAATAGTACTCATATCATTATATTTTCTCTTTGTGGAACCAATAAAACAATCTCAATCATATCACAACTTTGCAGACAAGAGACAGTTTATTTGTTCTTGTCATTCGTTATCTGAGGGTATCTTTCTACCCCCCGACAGTATCGTTGAGAATAGAAGACGAGGTTTCATTATACCAAACTTTGGTGATGTAGTATCTAACATTGTTATCTTTGCAGGGGGATTGTTTGGTGTAATACTTCTACATATTGACAGTACTAAAGAAGAAGTTGAAGATACGAGAAGATGGCAACTTAATATATGTCTTCCAATAATGTTCTACTCAACTATCCTCATTTCAATAGGGTCAACATACTACCACTGCAATCCACACGATGCATCACTTGTTTGGGATAGATTGCCCATGACATTTGCTTTTGTATCAACCTTTTGCTACATGTGTTCAGAATATTTACCAAATCATGAGGGTATAGAATCTCTACTTCTTCCATTAATTATACTCGGTCTAACATCTGTTTTGTATTGGCGATGGACTGATGACTTGAGACTGTATGCATTAGTACAGTTCCTTCCTCTTTTGATAATAGCTGGACTGTTAATATGTTACCAACCAAAGCACGGTGGAAGAGCTCAACATGCCTTTGCATTGATCTGTTATGCCTTGGCGAAGCTGTGTGAGGATCGAGATTATGAAATATTCAATCTGACACACAATGTTATATCTGGGCACTCATTAAAACATGTTTTGGCAGGCATTGCATCTATATCAATAGCATCTGTATTACTGTGATGAGATCTAAAGTAAACAGATGCTTGCAATTCTACCTTATAACAATCCCTGTCTTGCTAGATCTTCATACTGTTGACGATTCACTACATTGCCGTGTGAATCTTCATACTCTTCCTCTTGAGCAACATCGAACTGATTCCCCTCCAATGTAGTCCTCAGTCTTCCCCATAATTCCTGAGCATCTTCAATCTTTGTTACTCCATGAAAATGCTTTGTGTTTGGTATTCCAAGGCATCTCATACCATAGGCATGTCGAGATTCAGTAAAATGCTTTTCAAAGTTACGCCGTCCTCGGTATGATTCATTACCGCAGATTTCACATGGATAAAAGTGATTAAGACCATGAAGTTTGAATAACCAGTATGGAATAGGCTTGCCATCCCAACCCAATGGTACATTCTTGGGGTTATAGATTGGTGCATCATCCTCGTCATCTTCATCATCACTACCATTGCCTCCACCTCCTTGACCTTTGGGTTGATCTTCGTCCATTGCAGTTCCATTAACGTCTTCATCGATTTCTTGATCCCTCTCATTCTCAGTTTGAGTAGTCCTTCGTTCAATGAGCCTTCTAGTACCCTCCAATGTTGGTCGTAATTGATCGAGAAGAGATATAACAATAGCTTCCAAACGAGCAATATCCACTCGACGATCAGCAATCGGAGACTCTGCAGTGGAAGAGGCAGAAGAAGCAGTTTCAACCTTTGCCTTTTTAGCACTGCCGCCTCCCTTCTTCTTGGCAAACACCTTGGCTGGTAATTTGTCCAATGGTGTATCCTTTGTCAAGAATAGTCGTGCAGCTCTGTCTGATACAGTACCACCACATTTAAGACCCAATCGAGCTAACTCAGATTTCAATTCATCTCCACTAACACCCTTTTCCAAGTCAGATGAGGTGGCATACTTGCTCAAGTCAATCCCCTGCTTCACCGTAGCACTGTTATTTGAAGATTCTCCATTAACATTAGTAACATCATCTGATGCCATGGAAGCCTCGGCCATACGACATTCCCAACCATCCACACCACCCTTCTCACTCCACTCTTTATTAAATTCCACAATATTCTTGGCAATTACATCTGAATCGACATTTAAAAAAGGCGATGTACGCTTGAGAAAGCCAGTTAAATACTTTTCCAATGAATGTAAGAATCTTGAATATTTACGACGATCTTTCAACTTTGCACTTTCGGATATTGATGTATTCAATCCTTTGGATAGTATGGATAGAAATTCAAGGTATGATAACATTGACACCGACCCTACTGTTGCTTTGTTGTTTTCATCAGCACCACCACTTGAAGTAGAAGCAAATGCATGCCTCATATTACGAACTTCCCCTTCATACAAACTAACTAAATCTAAATACTTTCCAAATAATTCTTCCGGCGTGTAAACCTCACCGGACCGCACGGCACTTGTCTCGGTGGCAATTAATGATGCAATATCATACCCGTCTGCTAACGGATGACCATGCTTACGTTTCTGTCCAGATAGTAATGTTGATGGTAATTGTTCTTTGGTGGATAATCCCACACCTAAGGCTGATTCGGATGGCATCATTGGAAAACTTGCAAGTGATACTTCATATGTTGTATCTGTTGGGAGAGCATCTTGTTGTTGTTTTTGTCCCTCGTTTGTATTTTGGGAATGATATTCCTTCACTTGGTTTAATCTCTTGTAGAATGAGTCCAACAATGCCTTGTGACTATTAGAACCAACAGCCGATAAATCAGCAGTAGCAGTAGCATATTGAATCTCCTTCTGCACACCCTCAAACAAAGTACCACTACTCACAACATCTTTCCTTAATAACTCAACTAATTCACCTTCTCTCTTTAATACTTGATTTAATGCCATCATACGACAACTAGTTGATAACTGTCCATTACTCAAACTATATTCCTCATTTGAATGATGTTTCTCTTTTGATATTTCATTTTCAATCATTTGTCCTGTTATTAATTGTCCATCATTCCCTCCTCCTGAATTTGCTAAAGAATTGTTAGTGTCAGACATTGTTAAATCATCAATTTCACCATTTAATACATTTAATGTCCGTGCTGATCGTGATAAGGATGACCATGCATCACGTACCCCGCCGGGTAGTGACGTTGGATGTAATGGGTCTAATAATACCTTATTCATTATTTTAGATTGTACATCATCTGCTTGATCATCTTCATTTGAATTAGTACGAGTAGCACCAAGTGGATGTGATAATAGTGATGATGCGAATAACGTACAGGCCTCACGCTCGGCGTGGAGGGAACGTAATCGTTCTAATGTTGTATTTGCTGATGATAGTGTTGATTGATTTATTGTTGTTGGTATACTATTCATAGTTGTGGTAGTTGTTGCTGTGGGCTGTTATGTTGTGGAAAATAGAAATGTGCACATCATGTGTTAGTAAAAAAAAATACATTTTTTTATATGGCGCCGACATATAAAATGATATACATACTCACCTCTACATCCTGCGTATCTCCATCAGCCACAGGTGGTGGCGATGGCGGCGGCGGGGGAGGTAATTCTTCGTCATCATATAATCTCTGAATTGTTTGTGTTTTAGTAGTGGTGGGGTCGGTTCTTATTTTTATCAATAGAAATTTATGATCGTAAGTATCGACCTCAATGATTATGAGAGAGAGTAGTGCAGAGTAGTGCCTTCCACCTCTACAACACAGATTAGACAATAACACGATAATAGGCATATATCTGAGCTTATTTAATCCCCTGTTGATAATATAGACATAGAGTTAACTGAGTCGAGTTTCACCGTAGGTTGATACACCCCTAAATCGTTTTTTTTATTGTACCTGCATGCACCAACCAAACGCACTACGATAAACACAAAGTAAAGATGAACCAACCAAAACGTATACTCAACAAGTCACGACGTAAGTATAGTACATCACGTCTATCATCGGGCAGCAACGGTGCCAATGAAGATGGATGGTATAAAACACATCCAAAGGCTAAAGCAAAGAATAATAAGAAAGCAGCCTCCTTATTGGTTGATAGTGATCTTGATAGTTTATTATCTCAAAGTGATGACGATGATAAGGTTGTTGCATTGGGTAGTAGTAAGAAGATGAGAAAACCTAGTAAATTTGCCAAAACGAAGACCAGTTGGAATAATGATAGCAGTAGCAGTGATGATGATAATGTTGGTGCTAATCAAAGTAGTAGTAGTAGTAGTAGTAGTGAATCATCAGATGAGAGTATAGCCGGGGTCAAAAAGAAGAAGAAGAAGAAGAAGAAAGATAAAAAGAAGAAACAAAAGACTGCTAATAGTACTAAACCATCCAATATAACAAATAAACAATCCAAGGTACAAGTATCCAAACCAACGAGTAATGTTACTACAAAGAATAAGAGTAAGAAGAAGATTGTAGCCAAACAAGATATGTCTGAAGCTGAAGCAAAAGCAAATAAAGTATCTATACCAGAGGATATAACATCTATTGATCAATTACAATGGTACAGAATCAAGTTAATTCAAACTGAACAACGTACGAAAGAGAGATTACAGCCCTGTCGTGTATTAAGTTTAGGAGAGGCTGCTAAACACAACACCACCGGTAGTAACAATAGTAAGAAGAAGGTGGTAATTCAATACATTACATTCCCAAACATCAATAATGGAATTTATAAAACAGTTGACAATACTAACAACAACTCACTAATACCATTTGGTTACAAGTCAAGAGATAATATATCAACAACATTTAATGATGATTATTTACAACGTTACATAAATCAACAGAGTACAAAAGCTAGTGGATTAGAGGCTGAAAAGTTATATATTAAACGATTATTTATGTATGCTGCTAATATGGAACGGGAGGCTAGAGAGGATCGAAAGAGAGATTATCAGGCTTATCATAATGATGATAGCAGTAATAGTAATAGTAGTAGTAGTAGTAGTGATGAAAATAGTGATAGCTCTGATGGTGAGGAAATTGTCGCTAAACGAAAAATTGCTGCTGCAGAAAGCAGAAAAGTTGCTTTCGAGGTGGACAGTGAAGATAGTGATAGTGATGACGAGTCAAATGATGGGATGATGGATGACCTAGACGTACCCTATACGCAAGCAATTACGTTTGATCCAGATGATTTTGGTATTGGCGGCAGCGATGAAGAAGAAGAACAGAGTAATGAACCCATCCGTCCGGGTGACGTGATTGAATATTACTCACCTATATTCGTTGCCGGTGATGCCCGAGGGTTGAGACAGGCTACAGTCTTATCCACAGATCCTAATGATGATATGCCACTCGTTCTGAGTAATGGGGAAGGTTTACCAACTAATACAAAAGTGAAGCGTATCAAAGTAAACGAGGGTGGCGACTTGTTAGATCATTCAGGTATATTTCGTCCTATATATAGATTCAAGTTGAGTAAGAGAGGTACCGCCACGGCTGCTGATGGAGTGGCACACGAGGCTGCTAGATTTACAAAGATTATGCAAAAGAATATGAGCAAGCTTAAGGAGAAGGCAGAAGCTGATGGGTTTGCACCTATGGATATGATTAATGGAGGGAAATGGAATGTAGATACTAGCAAGTCTAAGCAATCATCAAACAGCAAGATATCAAATCGCAGGAAGGATGATGACTCTTCATCTGAAGATGGTGACAGCAGCAGTAGTGAAGATGAAAAGCCAAGAAGCAAGAAGGCACCTATATCCACTTCTCGACCTGCCTTGAACAAAGAAAATAATGGAACCGAATCTTCTGACAAAGAAAAGCAAAGCGAGGGTTCAATCTCTAGTGGATCACCATTGTCGGATGAAGACTTCAGCAGCATCGAATCAGTTAAAGCAAAAGGAAGAAAGGGGAAGAAGTTAAGAGATAATCATGTCGACCTTTCCTTCATGTCTGATGACGATGATAATGAAAGGTATACCTCAGCAAAGAAGAGTGCGAAAGCGATCGTCCGATCTACTTCCAAATCAACAGGCTTGACCTTCAACACTGAAAGCTCGTTTGAAAGTCCTACTCAATCGTACTCAAAGGACATGCCAATCAGTAAACCAAAATCCACTTCCGTATCAAAGCGACGGCTGAAACTTGACTGTTTCAACCCAGCTTATCAGAGTAGTAATCATGAGAAGAAACAGAGCTTGAGTGAAAAGGGTTCTAGGCGGAAAAAAGAGTTGCCATCCTCGCCTTCTTCGTCGTCATCTTCGTCAGGCAGTTCCATATCTGCTAACTCAGTGAAGAGAAATAAGTCAATCACATCTCGTAGGAAACTCTCGGCATCATCGGATTCTGTTGAGCTTATTAGTGATACAAAAAGGAATATCAAGCCCAAAGCTACTATTTCAAAGAAGAGGCAATCACCACTGTCATCTGATGATGAATCATCTTCGGATGATTCGAGTGATGATGATATCCTAACAAAACCAAGGCGCACTAGCAAACAACTAAAACGCGGGCAATCATCAAACTCGTCAATGTCTTCGACTAATCACAATACCAAATCAAAGAAGACGAGAGAGCCTCCAACACAAGAGCGAACCGATTTAGGTTGGACTAAATCAAAGATTGGATGGACAAAAAAGGACGATCCAGTTGGAAGCAAGAGTCCTGCATTTTCCATAATGAAAGCAAACAATAAGAATGGAAAGAAGAGTCCAGGCCTTGGTATTATGAGGGTGAAGTAGTTTTCAATAGAAAATCAAAATCTAGTTTATTGATACACTTTAACTTTTATCCAATTGCAGAATGCTTACATATAGGACACTCGCTCTTTGTAGCCAGCCATGGATCAATACATGATGAATGAAAGGTGTGAAAGCAAGGTATAGTTCGAACTGTCTCCCCTACTTGAAATTGTTCAAGACATATCGAACACTGCTGCTGTTGACCACCAACACCTGGTCGACTGAGTAAGTCATCATTCGCCTCAATTGTCCTTCGGGGTAATCTACCAATTTCCGCTTCCGTCGCTCCTATGGCACTAAAGTAGGACATTGCAGCCGGACCATTCTCATCTACAAAGTTATGCAATTGATCATAATCATTACCATTAAAATCTCGAGAGTTTACAAGATGACGAAGTGTATCAGCTGTTACGGGTCGTTCTCCATTGGACTCCCTCTCTGCATTAAGTCGATCTACAAATCGTTGGAATTGACGCTGAGCACGTACAGCCCTTGCTCGTCTTCTCAGGGCACGAGCTTCCCTACCTCCCGAAAAGAATGCAGAAATGGCCCCATCGTTTGTTGTGGTATCATTACCATCTTCCATACTTGAAGTGGCAAGCGACAAATCTGCCAATCTACCAATAACTATATTAATACCAACTCGAAAGATTGTACATACGGTAATCATAATCAATACTGGAAGAAAGCCAACTTGATCACCATTTACTCTTTGACCTCTTCTTCTGCCTGTTTTGTTCGGCGGTGTG
>Ga0075439_10554_pt1 | contig 15123 bp, 10 predicted proteins | sample MintriSingleCell_FD_74264 | JGI IMG/M metagenome (GOLD analysis project Ga0075439, IMG submission 74264) | Marine eukaryotic communities from Monterey Bay, USA to study complex ecological interactions - Minidiscus trioculatus JGI Plate_4_G5... | ecosystem: Environmental > Aquatic > Marine >... | reverse complement strand
AATGATTCGTGGTATGTTTTGTTTACCAACTAATTGTCGGCGGATTGTGCTTGAAATCAGAGAACTGCACGACATTGTAATGAGCAATAATAGGATCTATTTATATGTATTCTGTTACAATAATATGGATGTATAGCTTAGTATATTGCAACAGTGGCCGTGTTCATGTCATCATCTAACCATTCTAATTTTGCGATGTGGACAACTTCGAACTATAAGCCCATGAATGATACCGGTATCCTCAAAAAGTCCGCCTGGCCAAGTAAAAAAATGAGGCAAAATCACTAACAAATCTGAAATATGAAAGCCTTCCAATCGTCGAATTATGAATGTGGAAATATCCTATCTTATGCAGATTTGCATGCTGATTCTGAATATGGTACGTATAGGCGATGATTTTCACTAGAAAAAAAGTTATTCACTATTTAATACTTTCACTGTATAGTGCTACTAGAAAAAATAGGCGAATTTTTCCAGGCCTATCTAGACCATATAGCTCGGCATATAAACTACAAATATGTAGTAGAGGAGCCTTGTATAATTTTAGGCCAATATTCCTGTTCAATTTATTGCAATGGCCGATCATTCGACATTTTTATGAGTGAGGGCCACTGTGTATATATAAAGTCAAAAATAGAATAAGTACCACAGGCGGACTTTTTTGCAATTCATGGGCTATAGGTGCCATTTGTGCGCGCACGCACATGTGCACTGCCAAAAGCCTAATGAAACAAAGATGATAATTGAATAGATAGGATAGCTGTGAGGCGATAGAACCACATTTCGTAAGCAGCATAATATCTGAATTTGATGAGGTCTCGTACTGGAGGACAATCACAACCAGATGACATCAATAGTACTGCCAACCTCAGTAATAAAAAAGTAGAAGGAGATAATGATAAAGGATACAAAGTGTACAAAGAAAGATGGCTCATGCTAGCATATCTCTCATTACTAAACTTACTTTCGGATTGGACAGGGTTATCTGTAGCACCAATTGCAACAATTACAAGTAGAGCGTATAGTAGTGACGATGATTATATATACGCAAATGATAACAATATGGATGTTTAGTAAGTCTAATAATTTTGTTTTGTGCATGAGATGCGCACATATTATTGTAATTTGTGCTCAAAACATTCTACAATGCATATCTAACCTTTTTCTTTATAATTATAGTATACAACCAGAAGCGTTGGTAACAGTTTTTCTTATCGCTAGTAGTATTGGAACTGCATTAGAACCTTGGATACTGGGTAGGTTGGGTCTTCGAAGGACAATTGTATTTGGAGCATTCAGTAATATGCTTGGCAATCTCATAAAGAGTGGAGGATTACCACCAGTATTCACAATAACTGCACTTCTTCATGGTATGTGGGGTACAATCGCTTTATATCTTGGATTCTTCTTAGTTGGGTTTGCACAGCCGTTATTTCAGTGTACGCCAGCTTTGTTATCAGCAAGTTGGTTTCCTGAAAATGAAAGGACTCTAGCTACTAGTATTGCTTTGAATGCGAACCAATTAGGAGTGGGTTTAGCCTTTATTGTTGGTGCACTGTACGTCCAAAATCCAAACCAGATTGCAAATTACTTCTCTTTACTGAGCCTCATTAGTGTTATAGCTTTTGTGGGAACATCGTTGCATTTAGATGATGCGCCACCTACTCCGCCATCTGGTAGTTCTAGAATAATGAAAGGTACGTTAGAAGTTAGTATACGAGATGTATTGCAGAGGGCAACAAGTTCTACTCTTCTGAATAAGAATTTTGATACATTTTGCGGAAATGAAAACAATGTAACACCAGCAAGAAATACGTCAACTGCGTTAGATGATGAATCTACTGCGTCACTTCTACGCCGACATATTAGATCAAGAGACAATATAACTCCTCCGCATTCTCCTTCATCGAAACAACATCTAGGATCACCTAATTCAACTACATCCTACTACCCTGCTGATTGTGAAGGAGCCGAACCGACACTCACATTAACGCCTCATCACATAGAGATTGAGATACGAGATGATCAAGTTTTCTTGGCTGCCAAGGCATGTCTATCAAGGAAAGGGTTTCCTCAGGCCTTGTGTGTCTTTAGTTGTGTTGGTGTCGTCATCAATGTCTTATCAACGTATTTAGATTATCTGGTTCGTGGAGACTATTATGGTAGTGACTATAACAACCAATCAGGAGGTATCACAACGGCCTCCATTCATGTAGCTGTTATTGGGTGTTTCTTTCAGGTCATTATTATGGTGTCTAGTATATACATCGGAAGATACACAGACAAGACAAGGTCATACTTTATGATTACATTGATTCTATTGGTACTTGGCGTTGTGGCACTTGCTGAATGTGGTGTAAGCTTGGACAAAGACCGGGAAGGAGACGTTCGATGGACAATGCTTTTAGTGTCGGCTTTAATGGGTCCACTACTTCCAGTCGCTACGGAACTGGCAGTCGAAGTTGCATATCCTCTGAGGTAAGTTTGACACTTGTTACTTTTCATTTGACATTCATGCTACCATCCACATCCTTGTCGCTAACTGGTTTGTCTCTTTGCTCATACGCTATTAGTGAAAATACAGTATTGGTTGTGTTGCAACTTGCATGTAACATTTGTTCATCGATGTTCATACCAGTCTTTCAAGCTTTCAGAGATGTAGGTGTGACTAATGGTGCTAATAACGACGACCAAGTTGTTGGTAGCCAACGACCACCTTACACGATCTCATTTTATATACTAATCGTCATCACATCAGTCTCTGCAGTTTTCTTCGCTACATTTAATGGAAACTATTCTAGATACGAAGCAGAGCTTGCCAAGAAACGAGGAGATGTACCTAATCTTGTATGAAGAGAGTCGATTTGCTTTCACTTTCCCAACAAATTTCAATCAGATTGATGATAGAAATGAGAAGAAGAACGTGGTTCATTGGATGGATCATGTAGGTAGACATACTAATCTAATACTAATCAAGACGTAGAACAATATTACTGTCTGTTGCCTAAGATAGAAGTGCAGATGCTGCCTACATGAGCAAGGATATGATCAAAAGGATACCCTGTGGTATCCTTCTAAATCTTGAATCTTGAGTTAGCCCTGCTGATGAGATGAGTGGTGATTTCATATCGCTATCCAAACCAATTATCTCCTCTCATCGGACGCTGAATCACCACGGTACTTTCATAGTGGCTCTATATCATTTCTGAATAACAATCTAGTCGGCGGTATACCGGTGTAAAGTATCAACATCTAAAGTTCCACATTGCAGAGAAAAAACATCACGAACATAAAAATGACTGATAATGATGTGCTCTCTCAATGGTCTGATATAAATTATTGGCGGAGACTATGTCCCTATCTAACCATTGGCAGCAACAACTCCGCAGTAGATAGTGACGGTACTAGTAGCTCAAACGATGGAGGTGACGATACAAGGGAGAAATTATTACAGCTTCTAAACAATGATGGGTATGCATTGATTGATGACACGATATGTGATGATGTCAATCTACGGAAGAATGTATGTCGAGGTATAACAGATTTAGAAGTTGATCATTCTTTGCCTGCTACATTCATATTGCTATTTGATGAAACTTGGAGACTGGCGAGAGAATCATATGATTTACTTCTACAAGGTGATGACGGAATAAAAGATACACAACAACAACAATCTCAAAAGGGTATACTACATCGTAATAGCAGTACTATGGCGTTCAACTTTGATATGTTAGCATGGTATATTGATCCAAAGCTCAATCAAGCCGGATTTAGTCCTCATAGAGACCGTCAGCCAAATTCATTAGCTGATCTTAAACAAAGTTTCTACTCTGATGGGCAAGCCAAATATGTTACCCACTGGATTGCTTTGGCAGATGCAACACCTGAGAACTCGTGTTTATATGTTATTCCAAAACAATTCGATCCTGGGTATCTACAAGGAGATGATATGTCAGAAGAAGAAGAGGATGATCAGTCAGATCCACTATCAAGAGCTTTAAATACAAAACAATCATATCAGAATATTCGTGCTCTACCTCGAACTGCTGGACAGTCAGTTATCTTCACACATCGGATATTACATTGGGGTTCTAAAGGCAACCCTAATGCCTTGAATAATCATCCTCGAGTTGCAATCTCATTTGTATATAGTGATGTGAAATTTGAAGCACCATATCTTCTATCGAAAGAGTCATTCTCAAAAGATAGTAAAGGGAAATGGAACTATCCATCATTTGAAACTCGTTTACTTCTTGTTTGTGCTCAACTACTCATTTACTATCAAAGGTTTAACCTATCAATATCAACTATACGAGCATGCTACCATTATTGCAAAAGTCATTCTGATCAGTTAGATGAGAAGTATAAGAAGAAGGTAATGGTAGAGTATGTGAAAGCAATGAAAGAACAAAGAGATGGGATACCTGACTGTGATGAAAACAAAAAGAGTGATATAGATGACACAAAGTGTGATGATGGAGGAGCAAACAGTGACGATGAAGAGGCACTATTGGAGGAAATGCTCAACAATAGTGATGAATTCGCAGATGATTATGATGACATTGGCGAAAGTCAACCAAAAAGAATGAAGCATGATACTTAGCATAACATTTAAAGTATCTAGCTTAACTTTATATCTCTTCTTTACTACTAACGCTTTCCATATAACTTAATATCAAGTACCAAATCAGGCTGATATGGAATACGAGGGTTACAATAAAACGAATACCAACGTTGATATGCTTCATAATCTTGTTCTTTGGGAGGAATAGGATTAACTGAATTCTCAGCTCCGGATACACATACTTTATTACTCTTTGCCGTACGTAACTTGTCATAGCCTAATGAAGCAGGAACAATAACTCTTCGAATACCTCCAGGCAACATCGGCGGTATGTCGCTGGTACCCAATATGCTCATTTCAATGCCTTGAATTGTACTACCATCACCTAATGTCCATCTATAGGGGGCTCCTGTATCTTTTGTTGAGTATATCTGTGGAAATCGTCCGGCAGTACTTGCTATTGAATAATCAATACTGCAGGTTTGGCCGATACTTAGTGGTTGCTGCCCACTCTTACCAATACGGGCATCGGCCCACTTCAATCCACTTGATGATACTGTCAAAGGTAATCCATTGGAAACTACAGCAGATGCCGATTGGGGCGGATCAAGTGATAACACAGCAACTGAGCTACCAGCTGATGATAGAATAGCTCGACGCGTCAATTTTGGATTATGAACGAGACCATTTGTATAGCTTAGTAGAACTAAAAGCAAAACGAGCGATGATAATACCATTGTGGTCATTAGAGGTGATATGAGCTCTTCCAATTATTCATTACTTTATCACTCACACGTTTTTCGGTATCCAGTGCATTTATGTGAGTAGGAACATTGAAGCTTTGAAACATCAAGCCCAGCAATAAGAGATATACAAGCAAGAGAATAATATATTATAGAACAATCAATATACATACCGATTATGAGCGGTAGTAATTTATCATTAAAGGATGAGTTATTGCTCCTATCATCAATTAATAAACATCGTAACTCTCGTTTACAAAAACGATTGTCATATTTAGAAGAATCATCACCAGGTAATGATAACAATAATAAGCCTTGTCAATTACAAAGTAGAGATGATGATACATACTTTGATGTAGATGATAATTCAGTTGTTACTGAACAAGTATCCTGCTATAGAAAGAGTAGTCGAAATGGAGGCAGACCACCATCAACATTGAAAAGTAATTGCACAGATCCTCCGTCAATTGTAATAGAGTCAACAGCAAGTATAAGAAATGATAGTAGTGAAAAGGATAGAGATTCTCCAGAGACGATTAAGACAGAGTTTATTTCGGCATCCCGCCATCGTCCCAGCAGCACTAATGTATCTCAAAGACATGAGAATAACTATTCACCTATATCAATTCAGACTGAGATGGTATCTTCACGAGTACAGAGCAATAAGAATAAGAAGAGTATTGAGAAACAACAAGGAGATAATGGTTATAGAATGGTGGTCGAAGAGAAGAAGAAGAATACAAAACAAAGAGATAGCAATCAGGATATATTATCTAGTAGTGGTGATTTGAATAATACCAAACCACCAATTATGAAGTCTTCTAGTGCGAGCCCGTCGAACAAGTCCATAGATTCTTCCATTAGACATGTCAAGAAGACTCATTCAGTATCATCGTCCAGTACCAAACAAAAGTCAAAGAGTAGATCCTTCTTCACCAGAGGTAAAAAGGCCACATCTAAAGATAGAAAAGTAGCAAACTCTCGACAGATGAACACGAAAAAGCAAACTAGTAGGAAAGGGATGCAACTTGAATTGAACAAGAAGTCTCAGCAATCATCTGCTATGCAAAGAAAGATATCTGATAGGTACTTGAAAAGCAATGTTGGTAGAGATATTGTGAGTATAAAGGAAGAGGAAGAAGTTGATAAAGTATTGGTGAAGATACCCCTGAATAAAGTAGCGGTAGATACATCGCCTTCAACTGCTCAAGTGGACGAAGTTGATATTGTTGTTAAACAACAGAACGAGACAAGTAAGAAACAACTAGAAACGAAACAACAACAGCCAAAGATCAAGGCCAAAGTTACTGAACAAAAGAAACAAGAAGCAGAACAGCAGCTTACCTTATATCAAAAGAATACAGTATCGAATAAGAATAAGGATGATACCCAACTGAAGGCTGATATTAAAGTAAGAGAGCAGAGGGAGATCGAGTATAGGAAATGTTTGGAAACTGCCTTGTCAGTAGCCAATATGGAAGCTAAGCAAAAGGAAAAAAGAGATGGAGAAACAACTAACTCAAAAGATTGAGCAGATCAAACGTCAACAGGCAGAGGCAGAGATAGAAAAGCAACGCTTAGTCTCTGATGAGCTTAAAAGGAAAGAGACTGCAGAGCAACTCAAAGAACAGATTATACAGCTTGAGAACTCTTTAGCCAACCAGAATAAGATTCTGTCAGGAAAGTCCGCGTTAGTGTTGTTTTATCATGTGAATTCAAGCGCTTGACTTCATTTGACCTTAGTTTGCCTTTATTTGATAACCTTTACAAACCACATGTACTAACATAAAATGTTATAATCATTACTCTTCATCTTTATATACTCTGAAACGCGCATCTTCCAGACAAGGTTAAATTATTAATGAAGGATAAAATGAATACTGAAGAGAAGTTAAAGAAGTATCAGAATGAACTTGAACAAGTCAAGTCGATCAAACTTGACTTGCCTGGCGTATCTACAGAGACTTCTACAACATCATCTTCTGCAAATGAGGACGAGAACGAAGAGGAAGACGAATTGAAGAAAGAGATAGTAAGGATTGTACAAGAAGAAATCCTTCGAGTTAGTACAGAGTCTAACGAGCTTGTTGAAGATGACCCGAATACCTCTGACGAACAGCCTGTGAACACGAATCTCACCACATACACATCTTATGAAATAGACCCAAGCATTGTTCATGACATTTCAAGTGAGGATGGTGGGTGCTTTGGCTGGTTGTGTTGCGCAGGAGGAGAAGAGAATCTAGATAAGAGCTCATGGTACGATGCAAGTAGTATCTCTAGTGGTAGTGAGGGAGTAGAACATGAAGCAAATGATGGCTTACTTGGTATTAGAGCCGTATAGCTCTCATAGTGCATTGGTTTCGTCTGTGAGGCGCGAGTGTATGTATTTGATTCTATCTTGATTCTAATGTAAAGTTAAGGTTAAGTGTTCTTAATGTACTTTACACTTCAAATCTCATCATTCATAGCAAATCGAGTACGATCTGTTTTGTTGTTCGTCCAAGAAGCTCTGCCAATCATGATGCTCTTTGGCTTGTGAGGACTTTGCACATTTGGGTTGCTTACATCTGATCCATTATTTTGTGTGTTCAGGGTGCTATCTTCAAGCCTCTTTATCAAGTGTTTCCCCACTTTGATACCAGCAGATCTTGAAAGGTCTTGATGGAAGTTATCACAAGGTACTGATTGCAAACAAGCAGGACATCCTCCGTCGAAGCTAGAAGTATGACACGATGTACACTCTTCTAACAGTTCAACTGCCGCTTTCATTGCATCAAGAATGAAAGGATATAGTTGGGCGGTGATACCTGAGCCTCCAGCTCGTTGATCGTATACCAGAATCCGCGTTGTATCATATCTACTGTGATCGCAATCAATATCGGCAATACTACAGGCGACAAACAGTGGTGCAACTGCTACCATAGCGTGCGATAGAGCATGTACTCCGCCATCATAGTCCAAAACTAATTCTCTTAAGTATGTCGCGTCGGAATCTATCCATAATGCATGAGTATCGAATTCCATTGGTGGAAGAGAAATAGTTGTTCTGGATAGCTCAGTTCTGTTGACATGAGATAGCTTCTTGTATCCATGTACCGTCCTTTTCACTGTGACGATACCATACCCAGCAACTGTGCTGGTAACAACCTTTTGTTGCTCTTCCTTTTCTTCCTGTTTCTTCTCATCGGTACAGTTACTCTCAGCATGTTTGATAAGTTTCACAACAGTAATTTGATTACATGATAAAGCTTGGGTTGAATACTGTACGGTCGTAGGCTTGGCAAACGCAAGAAGGTCATTACATCCACAAGTGTCATAAGAAGATCCACCTACAAATGGCGGTGGATTCTCCATAGATGCTATTCGGTATTTTCTGCCTCGATGCATGATGACAGCTCCGGGAAATGAATGATAGAAAACCCGAGAATACGGAATCGTATCCAATACAACTGAAGGGTGATGAATCTTATCAGTCTTCCCCCCTTGTTGATTGTGACTTAAATCAACAATAGCATACGACACTGGCTCAATAGATCTCAGCGATACCCTCTTCCATGGATTCTTGACAACCGGATGAGTAGAGAAGGCAGATATTCTTTTCACTTCGTTAGAATTGCTTGAGTTTGTATCAGGGGCTACAGTTACTTCCTTGCTTGATAAGAGTCCCTTCTTCAATAGATAGGCTACGTTCTCTTCGTATTCATCTGGTGTTGGAGAAATTAAGTTGCAATCTGATGGGCAATCGTTGTCTGGCTTCTTTCCACTCTCATTTAACAGACACGATACAGGTTGATCTCCTGTCAATGGAAACTCTTGCCCTGCACATAGAAGATGACCTTTAATAACAGTTCCGTTCAGCGGTAGTGCGGGAGCTTTATCACTGCCCTTGGTTAACAATATCTTTGGGTTCTTCCATATATATTGTTCAGCCGGACTGCTAAAGGCAATCATTATAGCACATGATTGAGCAGTTGCACTAACATCCTTCCCTCTTCCGGCTCTCCCAGCTTGTTGTAACAATGAAGAGATACTTCCCGGATATCCCGTATGAAGCGTGAGATCTACTCCTCCCACATCAACACCAAGCTCGAGCGCGTTGGTGCCGACAACAGCAAATAGTTTTCGTTGAAACAATCGCTCTTCAATACTTCGTCTTACTTCTGCAGTATAGCCACCTCGATAGGACTCCACCTTGGATGTCAGGTCAGCAGTATCGGGATTTGACTGAAGTATAGACAAAGTTTTTTCATACACCCACTCGACTAATCCTCGAGTTTTACAAAAGGCGATTGTTCGAATACCGCCTGTTATTGCTTTTGCAAGAATGTATGCCGTCTCATCGGCGGCATGTCGACGGCGAATGAAGATATTTGAATGCTGTGAATGACTATTTTGTCCCATGATTGCCTTCCGTTTCCTCTTTCGTGAACCAATTTGTATGTTAAAGGTCGTTGTATCATTATCAACTTCACATTCTATTGCATTTCCATCCTTTGTCTTGTTTGAAGCTTTGGGAACAAACACACTCTCTGTGGAGTTACCATTGACATCAAGAATCGGAGGATTCCACACGAAGAAGTGTTTTGAATTACAAGGACTACCGTCGTCAGATGAAGTTAGTACACATACTTCCTCTTCCTCTCCAACAGGGCATAATTGTCGAAAGCAAGCCTCAGGATGTAACATGGTGGCCGAACATACAATAAACGTGATGGTTGCTGCTTTAGTACTGTCCGTATTAGATGGAGATGACGCTACACGGCATACTCTCTTCAACCTTGCTAATACTAAAGAAACATGTGCACCGAAGGCACCATCATACACATGTCCTTCATCTACAACTATTGTTGTCACCCTTGATAATAATCTTTGATACGCCTGTTTCTTCTTCCAATTAGGTAGTAGAGCTGCATGCAGAGTGTCAGGATTAGTCAGAATAATCTGACAATTATTTGCAATATCATCTCGCTGTTGATGAGGCGTATCACCATCAATTACCCCTGCATTAATCGGAAGTGACTGAAGTAACAACTTAATCTTGGAATACTGATCTTGTGCTAATGCTTTCGTTGGGAATAAGAGTATGGCTGCTTCTCCCCCTCCAGTGCAATTCGGAGTGTTTCCCTGCTTTTGGATCGATTTCATTGCCTTTGCCAATACTGGGAGTAGGAAGCACATACTTTTACCACTGCCCGTAGCCGTTTGTACTACTGTATGTGTATTGTTCATTGCAGATTCAATAGCCTTTGCCTGATGTAAATATAACTGACGCTTTGCTTTGACACTACTACTCTTATCATTATCATTCGAATCTAATAAATCAAATAGCTGTAAAATTTCAGATGGAATCTTTGCCTGTGTCTCTTTAGATAATATGCCGTATCGAACTTCTCTACTTGGATCAGATCCAGCGTATGCTGCCTGACATGGTAGCCATTGTTTTGTAGATTGTTTTTTGTTATCATTATTGCCATCAGTTGTAGTAGTTGTGGTAGTATGCTTTACAGTTTTGCCACTTAATAACAAATCTAATGCTTGATATGCAGAACGGCGGTCTTGACAGTCATCAAGTCTTTCATCAAAATCTTCTATGTTGTCCTTCTTTTGATGTGATTGTTTCTTGTCATGCTCATCTATATCCTTTTTAGTAGTAGAATCATCTTTGCTTTTCCTCTTAGCACTACTCTTCTTTTTTGCCTTGGGCTTTCTAGTATCTTCAACTGATGCTGTATCATTTTGTTTACAAACCCAATCAGGAACTTTATCTAATGTCCATTTCAATACCTTCATTCTACGCTTGGCAGCCGGTTCCGATGAGCCATGTAATCCTTTACCAATCATTTTCGATGGTGGCTTTGGTATAATTAAAGACTTTTTTGCAGTTGTATTATCAGAAGTTGTTCTGTGAGAAGTTGCTGCAGTTGTTTCATCAGTCGAATTAGATGGAGAAGGAGGTAACGGGAAACCAACAGTTTGTTTCTCGTGATTATAATTTAATACACCCCGATGATTTAATTCAGTTAGTATCATTTCATTCATATTGTTATTTGATTCTACGTTTGGTTTTTCTGTTGACGGTGCACTGTTCATATTGTCACTAGTAGTGCTACCATTTATATTGTTACTGCTAGGTGACTTGGGTAATACCTGCTGTAACAACTTGATAGGAACACATGTCTTACCCGTAGCTTTTGTTAGGAAGCGCAGGAAAGGATCAATCTTCTGCATTGCAGTGATGATGATATCATTATTATTATGTTGTGTACTCTCATAATTTTTAGTAGATTCACCATCTTGTACACAAGCAGCCGACGATGGCACTGCCTTCTTTACGTTGGTGCTCATTTGCAGCTATCAATATCTTTGCTGTACAGTCGTATTCTTCTCCGGCTGCACTTTCACTACTTGTCCCTTTATTAATTACTGCAAATAAAGGTGGAAGGCAAAGGCTTTCAAAAAACTCTTGTGTGTGTGTGTGTGGTGTTTAAGTAGTGAGACCATACGACGTGCACAGCGCTAGGATACCGCCTTAGCTATATATCATATAGTATTGTGGGTATTATTAGAATACACATCTAGATATTGAATAGCATAAAGCATACCATACGTATGTACCACTCTCTTTGATAAGTGTTCATATGTTACTCTGCTTCAATTGGTAGTAATCCGTAATCTAACCTTGCTGTCACGAGCTAACCACCATGCGACACCAGTAATTTTCTCATTTTTGTGTGTTGCAGTATTGTAGTGAGTTGCAAAGAATTTGAGCAATCAGTAGATAGAGGGGAGCCTAACTAAATTGAGACCATCACAACTATATACAGCATACGATTTGCAATAGATATCAACCATGACGACCCCTAAATCAATATCCACAGAAGACACATCACCTGAACAACAACAATCATCATCATCACCAACAACTACAACACGAATATGCATAAAGAACTTACCACTATCAATAACAAATGAATCTAAACTTAAAAACCACTTACTTCAACAATCATCAATACAATTACAAATAACCGATGTAAAAATCTTAAAAACAACCGAGGGTAAATCACGCCGTATAGCATTCATTGGTTTCTCAACTCCTCAGCAAGCATCACAAGCAGTATCATATTATAATAAAAGTTTTATTGGTACATCTAAACTAAATGTTAGTTTAGCATTTAGTAAAAAGAAACATTCTAAAGAAAAGAGTGAATATAGACCATGGAGTAAATTTAGTGTTGGTAGTTCACGATATGATAAGTTGCATAATAATCAAAATCAACTGCAGAATGACGAGGAAGAGGGTGGGGATACCACAAAGGATAAAGAGCAGACCAATAAAGTAAACACAGAGGCAGATCGTAAAAGGGATGAGTTCCTATCGGCAATGGGTATATCTACTACATCTACTACTAATAAACAAAAGGATACTGCTAATGGTTCCGTGTCGAAATCAAAGTTTTGGTCGAATGACGATGCCATGGAAGTTGAACAGCAGATTGATGACACTAAACAAAATGATGATGCAGAGGTGAATAGCGATAGTGATAGCAGTAGTAGTGATAGCAGTAGTAGCAGTTCAGAATCTGATGAAAGTAAAGATGAAGAAATAGACAAGAGTGCTACAAAGAATAAGATTTCATCAGATTTAGATTTCTTAAAGTCGAAACAAGTCAAGGCTGATATACTATCGGATGATGAAAGTGATAAAGAAGATGATAATAAGAAGGGAGGTGAGAGTGATAGTAGTAGTAGTGTTGATAGTAGTGACTCGGATGACTCGTCGGATAGTGATGACGATAGCAGTGAAGATGAGGCCGATGAGAAGGATACACCTCAAGCATCTACTTCCAACAACAAGGTATCCAGCACAAAAACAGATACTCAACATCAACCAAGCACTATTACCACAACAACAACATTAAACGATCGACTATTCGTACGAAACTTACCATTCACAACAACCGAAGAAGAATTATATGAAACATTTACAAACTTTGGTAATGTAACATCAGTACATATACCAGTTGATGATACCAAACGCAACAAGGGATATGCCTTCATAACATATGAACATTATAAACATGCCAAACTTGCATTGGAAACAATGGATGGGGAAGATTTTCAGGGTAGATTGATACATATACTACCTGCTCGACCATCTGCTGTTGATCAATTAGAGTTGGAAGGAGGTGGCGATGATTTGACATATAAGGAGAAACAGGCATTGGCACGTCAAAAGGATGCTGAGAAGTCAAGTATGGGTTTGTCGGCTAGTTATTTACGTGGTGATGCCGTTGTTGATAATGTCGCTGATCGACTAGGTGTATCCAAGGGAGATGTACTTAATGTCAAGGATGGTATATCATCAGGTAATGCCGCTGTACGATTGGCATTGGGTGAGACACATATAATCTCTGAGAATATTGCCTTCTTTGAAGAGCATGGTGTAGATATAACGGCATTAGAAAATATCAATACAAGGAAGCATGGTCGTGGAAGTGGTGATGTCAAATCAAAACGAAGCAAGACGACGATATTGGTAAAGAATTTACCATATGATACAACACTTGAGGAGTTGACGAAAGTCTTTCATGGTATTGGCGGAGATGTACCACAGAGGATGTTACTGCCACCATCGAAGACTGCAGCTCTAGTGGAGTATGGACATGCCACCGATGCACGTCGAGCATTTAGAAGACTGGCATATAAAAAGTTTAAGCATGTACCGTTATATCTCGAGATGGCTCCCATGATGGCAGAGTCGAGCAAGCGTCAACAAGAATCTACTGCTGCTCCAAACGAAGAGGACAAGGCAACAAAGAAGAATGATACTGTTAATGATACAGTTGTCAAGCAAGGAGTTGTGGATCATACCGAATCAAACGACAACGCTGGAGTCTCTCAAACTGTATATGTCAAGAATCTCAACTTTTCTACTACTGAAGAGCAGTTGGAGAAGGCATTTACAAAAGCTGGATGTCAACCTCGTGCTGTTAAGATACCCACCAAGGCAGCACCGGTAAAGAAACACAAGGCAGGAAAGGCGGCAGCACCACAAGATATGAGACAAGTGTCAATGGGATTTGGATTTGTCGAGTTTGCATCAGAAGAAGAGGCACTTCAGTCAATCAAGACACTACAGGGAAAGCTTGTCGATGGACATTCATTGGAGATTAAACTCTCAACAAAGAGTCTTTCCTCGTCGTCATCAAAAGCTCCACCCATTGACAAGTCTTCCAAGAATACAAAGATTATGGTCCGTAATGTTCCCTTTGAAGCAACTCGGACTGAACTGCTACAGCTCTTTGGTTCGTTTGGTCAGCTTAAGAAAGTTAGATTACCAAAGAAGTTTGATGGTACACATCGTGGATTTGCATTCTGTGAATTTGTAACAAGTAAGGAGGCACAAAATGCCATGACGACCTTGTCTAGGACACATTTATATGGTAGACATTTGGTATTGGAATGGGCAACACAAGGAGAAGATGATGGGAATACAGCAGACAATGTTGGTGTGGCTCGGGAGAAGGCCAAGAGAGATGCCATGAGTGCTGGTTTTGGTTCAGGAAAGAAGAAAGGTAAACATCTCAAGTTTTAACATGTGAAAAGGGGGGTGATCAAGAAGAAGAATAGATAAAGTTTAAGAATAGATAAAGTACTAATTAGTGTATTCTTATGCCTGTATTGAAGTTACTCTCTTGTTGCTATAGCAATGGGTGTTCCTTTCTCTCTTCTTTCAGCATGGGGGATACCACTGATGTATAAAGCTTATACATGAGGCCGGTATCCTCAAAAACTGGGGCCGGGCGTAGTAAA
>Ga0075439_11984_pt1 | contig 15129 bp, 12 predicted proteins | sample MintriSingleCell_FD_74264 | JGI IMG/M metagenome (GOLD analysis project Ga0075439, IMG submission 74264) | Marine eukaryotic communities from Monterey Bay, USA to study complex ecological interactions - Minidiscus trioculatus JGI Plate_4_G5... | ecosystem: Environmental > Aquatic > Marine >... | reverse complement strand
GGGAGGTATATACGTCAAGCTTGGCCAAGTTATGAGTACCATTGGACAGGGGCTTTTGCCCCAACAATATGTTGATGCACTCCAACCGCTACAAGATGGTATGCCACCAAGAGATTACAAGCAAGTGTCACAAATTATTGAGAAATCTACTGGAAGAACAATGGGCGAGTTGTTTGTAGATTTTGATATCATGCCCATTGGTGCAGCATCAATTGCTCAAGTTCATAAAGCCACTCTACGACCACAGACAGAAGAAGGTAGGCCAATTCCTGTGGTTGTCAAGGTACAGTATCCTGAGGTTGCAGAAATGTTTGAAGCAGATCTGTCAAATTTGGAGCTTGCAACACGATTGTTTGCTCCAGAGAATATCGATATAGCAAAGGCAATGAGAAAAAGGCATGAGAATGAATTAGACTTTAGGTTAGAAGCAAAAAATATGAAAGATTGTACACGAGATATGCAACAACATGGCGTTGAGCCCAGTCTAGTCAGAATTCCCAGAGTCATTGAAGCGCTGTGCACGCGAGATGTATTAGCAATGGAGTATTTACAAGGCATATCATTGTCTGATGCCATACAAGAGGAGCAGCATAGTCTAGCAAAGGCATTAGGGAAGAAAGATGGTGATGAATTGAAGAAAGTGTTGGCTGGTAGGATGAGGGAACATTTTGAGAATGGTGGCGGAGCAGGCAGTGGAGGATTAATGCTTGGTAGTAAAAAGATGAAGCTTGTGAATGTCTTTGGCCCAAGTGCAGCCGCCTCACTCAGATTATATGCATCACTTCGAGATAGTATAGAAAATATGGTCATCGGTGCTGTCAAGGTTGGATCTCAGATTCAGAACAGAGGAATTGGTACAAATCTAGCTCAAATGCCTCTCATTTCTAAAGATGATAGAAGTTTAATTGCAGACAGTGGCATGAAAAAGAAGAGGAAGATCAATCTCGGCCGAGCTTTGAAGACACTGGTACATGTAAGCGGCATTCAACTAATGATATCTGGAGTATACAATGCAGATGTGAGTATCCTTTATGTTTCATTGTGAGATGAAGTGAACTTTTTACTCTTTTACTAACCCATTGTTACTACATGTCTTGAATCAAACAGCCACACCCGGGGAATGTTCTCATATTAAATGATGGTAGACTAGGCCTATTAGATTACGGACTTGTGGGTCGGCTCTCCTCTAAAGATCGACAGACGATAGCTGAAACTATAGTAGCTCTCTCGGAGAAAGACAAGGCAAGAACGGCTGAAATATATCGTGATAATGGTTACACTGCATCTTTCAGGGGTAGTAGTGAAGATTTGGATGATAGTGTTATGCATCGCTTTGCATCTTTTCACTTTGATAAGATTGATCTATCACCTCTAACTCTAGACAATGGTGAGACTGTAGATCTAATGGAGCTCATGAAGTCAACAAAAGAGGGCACTGTTCCTGCTTTTGTCGAGGAAGGTAGAAGGCTTGGTGGTTTACTAATGGGGGTCAATGCCCAAGCGGCAAGGCCTATCAGCCTTGCAACTGAGTGGAGACCTATAGCAAAGAAAGCTTTGCAAAAAAAATAAATATAGTAGATATTGTATATACTGTTTATAAACAGAGCTTGACCTCTAATTTACTCGTGCATGCTAAATCCTATTATCCGATTCATCTTTGGATATGATCACGACAGCTTTAGAACAGGCGCTCCCATCAGCGCGAGTCTGGTACTCACTTTAGTTAGTATGTGGTGAGGTTTGACATATTGACGTCAGTAAAGAGCAAGGGTTGCTACTATGATAAGTTTAGTTACCCTGTGCGAGTAGAACCCTCTTTTTTTTTTTGTATGGACAATTTTCTACCCAGGTGGATTTAACTCCTTACCCCCTTTACTTGAGACATTATTCTTTTAGTGGATGACCCTTCAAAAAATGACAAATTACTGTTAGTTCCTATCTTTTTATCGGCAGGCATCAAGCAGAATTGCTTGTCGACTCGTCATTATCAAGGTCTCCTCCAACCTTGCAGCATTGGTGAACTCTATCATCTATATAATCTATATCATCCTAATATTAAACCATGGCATCTCATCCAGAGACAAAGATTGACTGCTCAAAAGTATACGTCAAGCAATCTTCTTTTTCAAATCAACAAACTGGAATCTTTGATGGGGCTTTTGCAGCTGTTGCAATTAAGGAGGGTGAGCTCATCGAGAAGGGTGTTATGAGACGATTACCGGAAGGTTTTGATGGTAATACCTGCCCATACATTTTCACTTGGTCAACGGAAAGACCTAACAAGGTATGAACATATCATATGTCATTTTTTGCATTTGTATCGATATAAAAATATAAATTCTCATCGTCCAATCATTCATTGGCCATACTCTCTATAGACCTGGGGAATGGGTAGCGGTTGTGCCCCCTTCTATAATACTTGCAAGGAAGGTACTGCCAATACTCGTATGGTGCGTCGCCTTGTTCTTTCCCGTGGTGTTTTGTACATATGATATGTCATTTTTTTTAGTATCTTATGTCTTGATAACTTTTATTTATGCATAGGTACGATTCTATGATGAGGACAGGTAAGAATGATAGCCAGTATATCGTAGATGATCATGTTGTATTATCTCTGCAAATGTATCATAATACATTTCCTTTGTATGTATGATAGCCTCATACCCAAGATGATCATAGATATATCTTGCTCATCTTATTTTCTTCTTCTTTCGATCCATTATATCTAGGTTTGAGATCTATGCCACTCGTGATATTGAGGCTGGTGATGAGCTTCTGCACACTTACATCTCATTGAAATGGCGCACGTGCTTCCAAGAGTTGAATGAGATTGTTCACGCTGATGACAGTGAGCATAAGACCGCGGATTAGTGGTATTTTAAGTTTGAATGTTACTTTGAAGGAATAGGGACGGAAGGTAGAGAAGAGGCGGTTAGAGTACTACCATATGCCCGTAGAGAATGAAGACATCAATAAGATAACAATAATCTTGTGTCGGTTTGTCAATAGGTTTAGCGTTTAGTAATCTAGAGAAGACGATATCCTACTTCACTGTGATATAGAACCGCTTGACAGACTCTCCCAATTGCCTGAGACTATCGGCATTAGTTCTCCTTTCTCTTAATATTCTTTCTAATGCATCCGCTCTCTGTAGTTCAGATCGTTGTAATGCTTCAGCTAACACCACAATCTGAGATCTTAGGTAGTCATCAGAGTCTAGAACTGCTTCGGCAAGTAAATCCTGGAGACTTATATCGTCATCATCTTCATCATATGACGTATCAACAACATCTTCTTGCTGCTGCTCATATTGTGTTTGGAGAGTCTCCAATTTACTAGTAAATGTGGCCATCTCATTGTTTGAGGCATCTAATTTGCTTGACACTTCCTCTAGTTCTTTCTCTTTCGATGAACATTCATTTGCAAGCTTGGAAATCTCAATATCTTTGCTATCCAACTGTTGTTGCAAATGTACCTTTTCTTGGCGCAAGCATTTAATTTCTTCCTCTCTTGAGTCACTGATATCACCAGAGCTACCGTCTGCGGCTTGGATGATACCTTCCTCTTCAAGCTCTGTAATTCTTTGTGTGAGGCCATTAATTTGATCAATTAATGATTCATTCTCCCCACTAAGTTGGTCTATCTTTTCCTTTAGCGACTTTAACTTTTCTTGATCTTTATCATCTTCTGCCGTAGTAGACGGTTGTCTCCTCATCTCATCAAGTTCATTCTGTAAATCAGAGCATCGTTCTCGAAGGGTCTCGATATCAACCTCACATTCCGCTTGATTCTCAAACTTATCTTGCTGCATAAGACCAAGCTGTACTAAAAGTTCTTCATTATCCAAATCTAGCTGATGTCTTTCTTCCTGTATAGAGGTTAATTCATCTCGTAACTCTGTTAATTTTTCAGATGCATTGTCATCATCAGCGCGAGATGTAAGATCGTCGATACGTTGTGTTAGACTGTTCACTTGCTCTTTCAGTTCATCTCTTTCTCTTCTCAGGGATGTATTCTCTTCAGCAATACCTTCGGGAGAATCGAATGAGGCTTCAAATAGCTTATCCTCGAGCTGTGTATTGCTATCTTTGAGAGCTTGCAACTGATCATTTAGTTGTTGTTCAGTCTCGGCACTTGCCTTCTGAGAAATTTCAAGGTTTGATTGAAGAGTTGCACACTCCGACTTCAAACGTTCTATGTGCTCTTCTGCACTAGTGACTTTAGCCTCAAATGACTTGCTGAGGTCGGCCTTTTCTTGCATTAACAAATGATTCTTGTCTAATAACTCTTGATGACGGTGAGCAGTCGAATCCATTTCAAGCTTCATTGAGTCTATGCTCTTCTGTAACTTGATTACTTTGGAATCATCTTCAGTATTAGAAGGTTCTAGCTGTCTTGCCTCTAAGGCAATCTTTGTCGTCTGTAGAGCAGTAGACAGCTCTGCCACAGTAGCTTCTAATGACTTGGCTCTTTCCTCCCATTGACGAACTACATTACCACTGCTTTCTTCTACGGATGAACACCTAGAAATGGCCTCTGATGCTTCCTTCTCTTGCTGCTCAAGCTGAGTTTGCAATGAAGTTACAGCGGACTCTTTTAGTTGAAGTGCAGCCGATGATTCAAGAATCTGCCCGTTGAGCTTTGAAACTTGTTCGATATATTTGGCAATTGTCTCATCAGAGCTCTGAATAATGTTTGAGCATTTGTTTTCGGCACTTTCCAACTTCATCTTGTATTCTTCACATTGGTGCAACGAGTTTGTTAACTGCTCTTCTACACTCTTCATTGTAGTATTATGGTCCTTTAATAAGTCAGCAACTTGTGATCGTAGACTTGATATTTGCTCTTGAGCTTGTTTCGAAGATATCTCATTCTTGGCAACGATTACAGCTCTATCACTTTGTGTATCCAACAGCTCATTCTTCAACCCCACTATTTCATTGGCTTTATCATCTAACAGCTGTTTATTATCATCTAACAGCTGTCTGAGAGGAATCAATTCATCGCGTAGACTAGATATAGTGACATTCTGGTCATTCAATGTTGTTTCGAGACTGTCTACGGCAGATGATCTTTCTTTCAGGAGCTTTTCCAACTCGGACTTTCCTCCTTGCACATCGGCAAGTTGTTTCCTCAAAAAAGAAACCTCGTCAAGATTGGTGGTGTCTGCTGGCGGAAGATCATTATTATTGGTAACGGCAACAGTTGAAAGACGTGATTCTGCATCATCCAACTTGGCCTGTAATGATTGCAAAGCGGACGAGGATTCGGTGTTTAGGCTTTGGATTTGAGCCTCTAGGCTTTTGATAGTGGTCTCTCTGTCATCTAAGCTAATTTCCAATAGTGTATGGGAACCTTGTAAATCAGTCAACTGCTTCTGTAGAGAGTCATTCTCAGCTCTCAATGATTGTACTTTCTCATCAATAGAATGCTTTTGTTGGTCTTGGGCATTAGTTAACTCTACAAGCCGAGCATCAGCATTATCCAACTTTGCCTGCACTTCCTCTAGAGTAGAGATGGATTCTTGAACCTCGGTAGTCTTCATTTCAAGCTCATACGTCAGTGATGCAACCTGAGCAGCAAGTTTATCAGCCTCTCCAGAATCGTCATAGTCTAATGTGTCAATTGTTGTTTTTAACTCGGATATTTGAAGATCGCGCTCTCTTTGTATTGTGAGAAGTGATTTGTTTTCCTCTTGCAAGCGACTAATCTCCTCACGAAGGTTAGCACCATCATCGACTGTCTTCGTCGTGCTATTTGCCTGGGGATCTGCCGATGGTGTACGAATTTGTTCAGTCAACTGTTCAATTTCATTATTCTTCTCAACAAGCTCTTGTTGTAGAGACTCGATTACATTAGCCAATTCTTCCTTCTTGGTTTCACATTCAGTAGTAGTACTGTCAGCCGCTTTCATCAAGTCTTGTACTTTTTCTTTCAGCTCATCCCGTTCCTGTTGCACTTCCGAACAATCGTTCTGTAATGCCTCAACTTGATCAACCAACAGTGTCTTCTCTGCCTCACTTTCTTGTAGCTTAACTTCTATATTCTTTTGCAATTCGACATTATTCAAGTAGTAATCCTCCTTGGCCTTTAAATCTTCTTGGATAGACTCTACTTCTCGTTCAAGGTATTCTTTGTCATTAACGGCCGAGGCAAGTTCAGCCTCAAACAGTTGCGCTTCATTAATCATGTTCTCCTTTTCACCTTGTAAACTCATTACCAATTGTTTCAAATTTGATATTTCCTCATGTGATGATGATAACTGATTTTCTTGCTCACGAGATGTGTCTATTGATGCTTGATATTCACTCTTTAGTGTTTGGATTGTATGTTCAAATGACTCAACAGAACGCTGAAGTAGAATCCGTTTCTTTGCTTCATTCTCGAGTAGCTTATGATAATTCACAAGTACCTTTTCTCCACTGGGGAGTGTCTTTGTACCGACGCCTTCCTGTTTGTGATGTTGTGGTTCGCCATTCTCATTCTCAGTAGATAGTGGCATAATCAATTCCAAGCATTCACATTTCAGTTCCGACTTTTCAATCTGTACATCCTCAGGTTTGATATTGCTAATATTTCCATTCTCATCATCTGATGTAGCACATGACGGAATCTCGCTTGGCATTTCGCTCAGTGGCATTCCTACCGGTGTTTCAACGGCTGAAGAATCTTCTAACTCTTCACCATCATCTGGTGTGATTTCACCCTTTCGAGTCTGCAACAAGTTAGATTGAAGTGCTTCTTCTCCATAAACCACGCCACCTTTACCATCCTCCATTGCATTAACATACCATGACTCTTGATGTGGGAGTTTTGATGTACTGTCAGTTGGTTGATCAGACTGGCTAGTAAGTGGTTCAGGAGAGTCATCTTTATTTTCATCATAATTATAAGAGTTTGTTTCGACGACTGCCGCGGCATCTTTAATATCCTCACTTGCCACATTATCATTAACGACTGCATTCAGTTCATCATCAACTAACCCCGATTTAGAACCTACATCCTTCTCATCATCAGTTTGGTTATTATCTTGCACTTGTGCTTGAGTTGCTTCAGTAGGGAACAAATTCTTATCCGGGACAGTAGCTGTTACTACACCTTCATGAATGTTACTCTCGCTAACTTTTGGTTCAGGTGAGTTGAAAGAAATATCAATATCATCCCAACCGTCACCAGAGGTATTACTTGGTGCGGATTCAACATGAGTTGGTGCACTTTTATTTACATTTGATAAAGTCTCATGTTCATTTGCACTATTCACATCATCTGCAGCAATATCAACAGCAGTATTATCCTCATTATCATCATCATGGAAATCTAAATCTTCGTCATCGCCCCAACCATTTCCAGATGGACTACCTACTTCACTTTCGTGTTGAAAATTATTATTATCATCAGTATGAACATGCTCCTTCTCATCTTCTTGGGGTGCAGTAGCAGCTTCAATAAACCGTGACAATCCCTTCATTACAAATCCACTACCAAATACTCCACCTTTATTATCAACTTCCCGGGGCTGTTCCGTCATATCATTATCAATTTCAGCTGCTAATAACGCACCAAAATTTTGTGCAACTTGGCCTACGGTTGTGCCGCCGCCCTCTGTTGATGACGATATACCTCTAGTTGGTGAATCTAATAAGAAATTATCATCGTCATCCCATCCATCTGTAGCTGTTGTTTCCTCAGCTGGTATACTGTTATTGTTACTATTTGCAACAGTAATGTTAGCATTGCCCTCACTATTTTTATCATCATTATTTATATTCACTTCATCCAAATTTTCATCCTCTGATATATCGGTAACTTGCACATCTTCCGCTGGTGGAGGAGCAGGCGCCACCACTGCCTGCTGCTTTAATGCAAAGTTAGACCACATACTTATTTATTTATATAAACCAACAAATAATAACCACACCCTTTTCACTTATATATGAAGCAATGAGGATACCTTTGATGGTATCCTAAACCTTCCTAAACTCTCATAATTTTTTCTAAGACCATTAGAGCCGTACATCAACCTTATGCATCAGATCTCCTCTGAATATACTCTGTATACCCCCACATCTCTTTCATAGGCTCTCTAATATCGTTATAAACACTCGGTTGAACTGACGGTATACGAATCGTCCTCCTACCTTAATTGAAATCACATCACAATTTTTCACATCATTCCACTCTACATCAACAACAATGTCTGTTCTTCCCTATCCAACATTGATACAATCTCCTACCCAAACTTCTACAACAAAAGCTATATTTGGAGTTGGTAGAGTTCGTATCCATCCATTAACATGTCCAGGCAATAGTGATACTGGTGAAGGCAATGGCAATAATAGTAGTAAAGCACTCTCTGAATACGAAGCAATAATCTCAAAATGTATACAACAATCACAGGAAACTGATTCCAAAACACGTAAAAAGTACATGAAGCAAGGTGTTGCATTAGCATCATCATATCTATCATCAACACTTAACATTGATGTATCGATAGTTGATGTTGAAATTGTATTAAATGTTGATTGTATTAATAAGACAGATGGTTGTTTAGCTTCATGTTTCTTAGATGCCGGGTGTGCATATGTTGTTGTTCGTGTGAAAGAAGAAGATGGTAATGATGGATTGGACAAGGCATTAGAAGCAATTGATACTACTCGTTTACCGAAAGAACGTATCATTTTACATTACAAGAGTAATATGAAGATTGAGATGAATGATACGATTACATCACGTGTTGGTACTATTAGTATTCAAATGGACGTATCATCTTTACCTTGTACTGATTGGAATAATATCGTTACACCCTCCAAGGAATACAAGAGTATTGTACAAGTCTCGCTATCTGATGATATATCAAATGAAGATATGATTGCAAGTATAGCATCTCTTTCTAAAGCTATTGGTGAAAATAAAGGTTCAATTACATTAGTCGATCCAACAGCTGAACAATTGGGATTGTCTTATGCAGCATGTATGAAGACAGATCGTGAGGATGGACTCTACACCACTGTTGTTGTTACTAGGAGTAATGAAGCGTTGGGGTTAGTCTATTCATCAAAGGAATCTATTATTGCGGCACTTGAATGTGGTCGAGGCGTTTACTACTCTCGATCACGTAATGGACTCTGGCGGAAAGGAGATACTTCTGGTCATTACCAAACATTACATCGTATTGATGTCGATTGTGATGGAGATGCATTACGATTCACTGTTACACAAAATGGTGATGATATTAAGGCATTCTGTCATTTGAACACATTTACATGTTGGGGAGAACCAAAAGGTTTACGTCACTTGGAGGGGACGTTAGCTCAACGTCTTCATGATGCACCTCCGGGATCATACACGAAACGTCTATTTGATGATGATCAATTACTTCGTGATAAGTTAGTCGAGGAGGCACAAGAGCTGAGTGAGGCTGAATCGAAGCAGCATGTGGCTGAGGAACTGGCAGATGTTATTTACTTTGCCATGGTTCGTGCTGCCAAGGCTGGGGTTAGTATCGATGATGCTGTTAGTGAATTGGATAAGCGTGCAAGGAAAGTAACTCGAAGGAAGGGAGATAGTAAAGTAGCATACATCAAGGCCGGTGATGCAATCCTTCAAAAAAGTAAATAGACGGTGCTAATGTAAAGTTGATTTACATGTTCATTGCTAAGTAACCTTTATCTAGTGTACATCTTCTTTATCATGAAATTGCGCCATAATCAACATTCATAAACTGAGAGGAACCCAGTATCATCTCGGCCTCTTCCGATGTCAATAATTCGGTGGCACTTTCCACTTGACAAAACGCTAGCAAAGCTTGAGAACCAGTATATTGCGTAGCAGGATCGTGTTCGTGATTCTTCATTGCGGTCAAGATTAATTTCACAGCGCTAATAACCTGGTCAGTGTTTTTAATACGAAGATTGGACAACAATTCACAGGCCTTTGCCTGGAGATGAGCCGACTCGTAGTTATTCGTCATCTCAGCTATGACAAAATCATAGCCACCTGCATCATATAATTGTTGAGAGTATTTAGTACTATCTTTTGATAATTCTGCAAGCAGTGCTAGGCCAACACCATTTGGAGGTGGTGGCTTTAACCCCATCACAGCTTGTATACCTCCAGAGCTGACAATCTTGAATTTGGTATCATCCTCGCCAGAACAGAGTAATGTAAGAGCACTCAAGGAACACTTGCAAGCTTCTTCCTTAGAGTCAGCCTCAAGCACAGATAAAAGAGTTGGTACGGCTGAGTCAACACTCATGATTTGTTCCCGAGCATCATCACTAATAGCTATATTTGCAATAACTCCACAGCTTGCCGCGAGATACTCGGCATCATTCGGTTTTTTAGATATAGTCTCAAGAATGATCGGTGCAATACCACTAGATATCAGTATTTGCACTGTCCCGGGGGTAATATCAGGATTGCAGAGAATATTCTGGAGAAAGTAGCATCCTTCCTTCATTATATCATACTTGTTGAGGTTTCGTTTCATGGAATTAATGATTGACACCACTCCATTCACACTTTCAATAGACGCATGGTTGACAAAGTCATAGGAGAGTGCACGGAAGAAGCCGAGGCCCATCTGTTGAACTTTCAGGTGGGTACCATGTTGCTCTAGAGATTTTAAGACTAATTGAAGACATCCCTCCTCCACTATCTTGCCGATACAAGATGGATTGACCCACGAGAGTTCAGCAAGGAGAGCACTGGCTTCAGCATGAACGATAGTCTTGTCAGGATGATCTTTTACTGCCTTGGTTAGCATAGTCAGGCCACCCAATTGCACAATCTTATCGCAGTTAGTGTCAGATTTGGCCATAAACCTCAAAACCTCACAAGCTTTGTCTTGGGTCTTGGAGTCTTTGGGGTTCTTGAGAGCTTTCATAATGATGAGCCGAATCTTATTGCCTGCTTGATCAAACTTCAGGGGTCTTGTCGTCTTCAGAATTAAATCGACTTGGGCGGATAGCTCATCATGCTGTCGCTGCTCGTCGTCAATATCCTTGCTTTGAGGAGTATCTTGTTGCATGGGTTCTCCTTGTATAGTGGCATCGGATGGTGCTTTTACGTCCTCATTAGTCTTTGAAGTGGTACCACTGCGGAGCTTTCTCTTCGATGACCTTGCAGTAGTAGTAAAAGAGTGCTTCTTGGACACTAAGGTGGCAATAGAAGGAAAGTGGCAGCTATACCTTATCAGTACTTGAGATCCTTCAAACTGAACTAACTTGTCCTGTCTGCAAAGATGTAGATAATATAAGATTGTTAGAATCAGATATAGCGGATAATCTATAAGAGAGTTATTATTAACAAGCACACTACTTACCTGTGTTTCTTCATTGCAGTCAAAACTAATGCAACAATATCGTTAGCTTGGTCTAGTTGACTTCCAGGAGGAAGATTTCTTAGCACGCCGCAACAACTTGCCTGTATAAAAGGAGACTCGACATAAGTTGCCATTGCATGTCGAATTAGGTCAAATCCACCCCCTTCTGCCAAAATCTTGGAGTTATCGGTGTCATTCTTTGTCAACTCAGCCAAAAGTCGGAGTCCTGCATCGGCTAGTGCACTGTCTGTAGTGAGAACCAAAAAGTCATGAAGCCGAGTAATTCCATCGAGTTTGACAATCTTTGCCTTTAAATCAGTATGACCAGTAGCAAGCAACTTCAAACAGTTAAGCGAGCACTTGCATGTATCAACATTGTCAGGACCCAGTACTGTGAGAAGTGTGGGAATAGATGACTCGTATTGACCGATGTGTTCCCGTGCATCTTCATTAATAGCAAGGTTCGCTAGCATACCAACCGCAGCCGCGGTGTACTCCGACTCCTCGGCCGCTGCCGTCGTCATGGCATCAATGATGGTTGCAACAATCCCCTTAGTTTCTATCAGTTTTATCGTCTCTGGTTTAATCTCAGGATTGCACAGGATCTGTAAGAGAGGGCAGCAAAGAGAATGGTGAGAAGCAGAGTCATCAGAGCAAATAAAAACTGCTGATACCACATCCTTTCTTCTGCCAACTTACATTTTGAAGAAAGTAAGAACCCTCCTTCAACACATCATATTTGTCGGCGTTTTGTTTCATACTATCAATAACTGCTCCCACTCCTGAGAAGCGATCGATAATTGGGTGGTTCGCAAAGTCATAGGAGAGTGCACGGAAGAAGTTACATCCCATCTGCTGAACCTTCAGGTCAATACCATGTTGCTTCAGTGACTTCAATACTAGCTGAATGCATCCCTCTTCCACAATTGCAACAGTACAAGACTGATTTAGCCAAGCAAGCTCAGCCAGGAGAGCACTAGCTTCAGCTTGAACGATGGATTTATCAGTGTGGACTGTCATAGCAGTGGATACCATTGTAAGACAGCCAAGTAGAATCAGCTTGGCCACATTATCAGCACTTGTAACCATCAGCCTTTGGTTCTCCAACGCTTTCTCTTGAAGCTTGAAGTTGTCTCGATTCTTGAGGCTCCTGATAATGATACTTCGCATCTTACTTCCTAAAGGGTCGTCCTTTAACGGCCTACTGTTGATAATCTTTTCAATTGTTTCTTCCTTCTCCTTAGCCTTGGCTATCGCTGTCAACTCGGCAGCTGACAGTTCTGGGGGTGACTTTAATCCGGCTACCTCATCATTCTTCTGCCTCTCATCTCCAAATATACCATCTTCGCTTTCCATACTGTCTCGTTTCCTCTTCTTAACTCCTTCCTTCTTCTTCAGTGGTTTCGATATACTTTTAGGAATTGATCCTCCAACTTTTGCTGGTGGGGCAAATCTCATGAAGGGACATCTCTTCTTCTCACATGATTGTTTCAGCCTACTCTTTCCCCCGAATTTTGGTTTGTCGAGACACGCCCTGCATTTGCCACAGTCGTCACGGAGACACGCTGGGGAACAAAATATGAATATTTATGACGGAAGACGTAAGTTGGGGATGACTGTAAAGAAATAAAGCACATTTGGTAGTAATTAGTACAACAAGCTTACCAACACACTCTCCGCACTTCATCTTTCGTGTATACTCCAAAGCAGCACATTCTAGAGATACAAAATGAGATTAGATGAGATGGACACATTAGATGCTAAAATAATAAAACACAATCCAGTAGTTAGTATCACTCACCTTGGCATTTCCACAACCCTGTAGGAATTGCATTCAATGGTGGAATGTGACACGAGAGATGATAAGCCTTCTCGCAGTAATCGCAGCAAAGCAAGTCTCCGCCATTAAAGCACATGAAGCAGTCATCATCGTGCTCCCCCTTAAACAATGGCTTGGAGGCCTTCACTTCTGGTTTCTGATACTTGATCTTTCTCTCCTTACAAGAGGGACACTTCCAACTGTTGGGTCTAAACTCCAGAGGAGGATCTAAACACTGCAAATGATAGGAATCGTCACAGATTTTACATGTTGTGAAATCTGCCGATTTCATCTTACCAATTGTTTCTAAGAATTGCATGTGTGAGGGGAAGTTTACTCTTATTGAGAAGGGATACATAACATCCGAATTGACTCACCTTCCTGTTCTTCACAAACTATACACTCAATCTTAGGGAAGCGCACAGTGCACTTGAGATCACAATGACCCATATCTGCGATTAGGGTCCCGGTATATTTTTTGTTCTTCTGCTTGGATATTGCCATAGATTCCTTCTTCGTCTCACAGCAATGCATACAATACCATTCTTCTGGGAGGGCCGAAAGGTCATGAATCTTGGGCTTATGGCAAGCAGGGTGGTATACCTTGGTACAACCGTCACAACAAATCAAGTCTACGATGTTGAACAAAAGGTATGAAAATACGTTAGACTTATATGATGAGGGGGTACAACATAATATAATATAATGGCAAAAGACCTACCTCCTCCTTCTTGGCAGACAAAACAATCAGTGTCATGGATATCCTCTCCCTCATCTTGATCTTCATCAGCGGCACCAGTGAATGCTTTTCCCAAGAACTTGCATTTACGAAAGACACATTTACTCCTCTTTTTGTCACCACGTTCATACTTTGCAATACATGCAGTACATGACATACAATCATCCTCACGCAAGCATCCGTCACACTTTCCACATGCCATGCGACGTGTCTTTCCCTCTGCTACACAAATGTTACACTTGAACTCTTCGTTGTTGCTTTCTGGTATTGTTGGGGTAGTATGACACCCAATGGAATGATATAACCTCCTGCAATAATCACATGACCTTAGAGATTCTGAAATGGAATGTGAGTAAAATATAATGAATAATACCCCAATAACATTAATATCACACAATATATTAATTCATATATTTTTAAATATGAGCAAATGAAAATAGTTAATACCCCAACAACATTATTAAACACTCACCTGCATCCTCCTTCTGACATATGTAGCAAATGTCCATATTTTTCTTCTCATCTACTCTACGTTCACCTCTGACAGGTGCAGTATCATTAAAGGTGGCACGTTTAGCCCTACCAGGCAACTCACGCCTTGGACCGTCATAACTTGGTTTAGGTTTTGACGGGACTTTCTTCTTCTTCTTTTCTTCATCCTTGGGTTTATCAAATCCTAGGGTACGAAGGCGGGCTTGATTTCTTGCTATACGTTGCAAACGCAGGCGTTCATACTCTGATAGACCATCATCCTAAAATAATATACCATTTGTTAGAGAAGTCAGGTACATATCATGTGCATTTTATATTTTTCATACATATAGGGACTCACCTCTGATTCGCTACTATCTTCACCCTCTTCTTCTGATGAAGACTCCTCGCTACTACCGCCACTACCATCACCCGAAGACTCGGCACCACTATCATCTTCAGCACTGCTATTATTGTTTTTTGTGTTGTCCTCTTGCGCTGGCATTTTTTTATCCATGTCATCATCGTCTCCACCATCCTTCATGGGGGAATCCGAGTCAGACATTATGTTTTATTATAAGATTATTAATACCTATGATTACTACGTTTGACTTCCGCGCGTACCTATGTATTTATTTACGTATAACAAATTATAAATTATGATGAGTTGAGAGGAAAGAAAAAAGAAACTTCTCATGTTAAATTGAAACTTTCCAGATGTTGCTTCGATGAACAAGAAAGAACATACTTGATGCCACCCCAAACTTCACACCACAT
>Ga0075439_13504_pt1 | contig 15153 bp, 12 predicted proteins | sample MintriSingleCell_FD_74264 | JGI IMG/M metagenome (GOLD analysis project Ga0075439, IMG submission 74264) | Marine eukaryotic communities from Monterey Bay, USA to study complex ecological interactions - Minidiscus trioculatus JGI Plate_4_G5... | ecosystem: Environmental > Aquatic > Marine >... | reverse complement strand
CATATAATGAAAGACATGAGATAGACAATAGATGTAAGTATTGAGCTGCTACTTGAAGTTCTCATTCTTCTTCTCCTTCTTGATCTTGAAATCATAGTTCTATTGTTAGTGTTTCTTTTGATATTTTCACTTAGTATGATATTGGATCGATCCATGATTGCAATTACTTTGATGATAAATTATGATTGCAACTGGTTAATGATAAATTATTGACAGGCTGCTTCTTCGTCACTTCTGACGGAAATTATCAATATCAAGTTACATCTACAAACCACAACTACTACTGTATCAACCAATATCTATCTCTAACAAGTGTTTCAATCTAATATAGCACAGCTCATATTATGATACTCAACTATCAAATATGTCAATATGATGAGTTGACTTCAACAATCATCTTTTTTCTTCTTTGAAGTTGATGCGCGAGAGATGGTGGTTTGTGATGAGGTGGAACCCCCTGGGTGGATCGGGTGGGATGAGCGGCCAAGGGAAAGCGACAACTGGCACTGCCCCAGTCACAATAAGGTCATTACATAATTGCCGGAATTGCCAATGCATTGGGAGGCAAAACGTTTTGCATGCAGTAGATATATTATTTAGAAATCAACTAACAATACAAATAAATGACGAGTCTTTATTCGTTTGCAGCTGCAATTATACTGTCCAGCATTATGTTGACACAAGATGTGGTGGATGCATCTATCTATCAGAATATAGGAATAGGTATTTGCAAACCCGAGAGTGGAGAATCATATCACTATATCCTTAAACGAGATTATGAAGGTCAGCATTGTGTTATATTGTTTATGATGGATGTATGTTTAACTTGCTCACACTTTCTATTTTAAACTTACTGTTTATTCAGTAAATTCTCATAATGACTGTGCTACGGCATGTGATCAGATACATGTAGACGAGGAAACCCGACCACATTTTAGAGGATTCTCTCACATTAGAACAAGTAATTTACGTATTCCCGACCACAGGAAAGTAAATGTATCATCAGTTGATTGTCTTTGCAAGCCGTATATGTGCACTAACTACTTGAGTTACTATCATCTCTCTTTTATCTTCATGTATATGAAACACGCATCTTCCAGTTGCATGTGTTTTTATGATGCAGGTCATTTACCCGGCTTTGATGTGTTGGGGGAGAACGCTGAAGAAAAATGGTCAAGAGACACTAGGGGTTCAGGTCAAGGAGGAGTTAGGGATGCTGATGGTACAGTGGGTGTTGGATGTTATGAAATGGTTGTAGAAGAGGCGGTGAGTTTTTTTTTTCTTTCTTTCTTCTTCTTCTTCTTCTTCTTCTTCTTCTTCTTCTTCCTGACCAGTGGGGCTCACATCTTGCCGGACCCTTTCTCCTTTCAACATTAGGTGGTACCAAATGGTGATGTTCCAGAGGTCATTTTAAATGGTTACAAAGATGCCAATTAAAAGATAGTATAATGGTATGTATATGAGTAGTTTGTAGTTGTATAAAATTAAAAAGTTAGTGGTAATGAATGATCCTGTATTAAGGACATACGTCATGATATGATTGCCGCCAATCAAGCAGTAATGAACATTAATTTAACGTATAACGTCAACACTTTCTTATCATATCCAAATCCATCTCCTATCGGACATTATTAATACCTCACTTCTGACGCTTGTAAATCTTACCCAACAAAAATTTGAATAGATCTTGGAAGTTCTCAGGCTCAATCATGGCAATCAACTCATCACAATTCTTCTTCTGCTCCTCTTCATACTTGTGATACAGTTCCTCCAATTGTAATTCCTTGTATAAATCTTTCACTTTTTGAACACCCTCAGCATCATGCTTACCATAATGATCAACAAGTATCTTCTTCTGATCATCATTGGCAAGTTCCAATGCCTTGCAAACTAACCATGAACATTTGGCATCCTCAATGTCTGTCCCAATCTTACCCAACACCTCCGGTGGAGCGAAAGCATCTAATACATCATCTTGGATTTGGAAGTACTCCCCAAGGATCATGCAAATGTCCTCGGCCTTTTTGTACAGTGCCTTACCCTCATCGCTCTCAGGGTCAAAACCACAGTATGCTAAAGCCAATGCACATGAACAGTAAAAACTGTAATAACACGTCTTGTATCGAACACAACCCTGGTATCTATCCAGGGTAAAGCGTGACAAATCCAACGGTGCCCTTTTACCGTCGGCATATGGCGTACCATTTGTATCAATATGCTGCCCAATTTCAGTTTGAAAGGTAGTATCAATAAATAATTCAAGTATTTGTACATAACTTGGGTGTTTCTTGAAATGACGTCTCAATGTTTGATAAATCATATTCTCAAGTATCAATGCGTCATTAATAGCATTATCCTGTGTTACATTTGGACATTTATACCAACATGGTGATCCACGACGTGTAATACTTGCATCCATAATATCATCAGCAACAAGGAAAAAGGCTTGTAGCCACTCGACTTGCCATCCGAGAATAGCTGCATCTTTATACTCCTTAGGTGTTAATTCACGTTGTTTTAATACTTCTACACCTTTAATAACTGTTAAGCCACGCGTCATTTTACCACCGGGGACTGTGTATGGTAAACATGTAGAGTAATACTCAATTAATTGTTTTTTAACGTGGTCCGAAAGTGAAGGTAGATTTTGTATATCAGATATAATCTCGGATTCAATTTCCTTATAGATTGCCAAGAAGGCTTCCTTATCTGTAGATGATGACATGTTTGTTCTTATTTATAATTATGTTATGTTTCAACGAGATAGGGGATATAGTAAACGTCAGTGGAAGAGAGGTTTGTCATTGGTTTACATATCGTATCGCCACATACCTACGATACACAGCACGGATAAAGGATACCGTATCCTTTTTCAAGGAGCGAGGGGGAATGAGAGCACGGATAGAATGAGAGTAGATTTCATGAGTGGAAGCTTAAAGCACAAATTAGTAGCAGGGGCTTCAATGATGGCATTATATCAAAGTTTTATTCTATTTGAACCCTGTAGTAATTCTTCCACCTCTTCATCCACCTCTATTCAACCCAACATATAATTATTTAAACTAATACCTATAACTCTGACTTGGCCGAAGAACTGTTTTTGTCACAGTGTTTGCAACTGAATTGACAATTAATCAGCATCCACTCCTTTGCATTGTGCTGTTCAACACGACCTCCATCACACTTACCCTGCTTTGCCAAGCTAGGGCACAACTTGTAATGATCATAGCAGTCGGGACTTTCATCGTTATTCACACGGTCCGATTTGATCATCACCTTGCCATACCCACGTGGTTGCTCATCCTTAAGCATGAGACTCATGTTGGGTAAGAGGTCTGTGAAGGGAGTTACAAACGCCTTGATATGGTCCACCGTCTCGTCGTAGGTGAATATATTGATACCCACACTTTCAGCACCATCCCAGGTAACTGTGACCTGTCCCTCAATAGATAAAGCAACATAAAGTGCTCCATCACCAACTTCATGGAAGGCCTCTGTCGACTTTTTACCACCCCACTTTTGCACGGCACTCTTGAACGCTTTCTTGATACTTGCAGATGACAACACCTTCTTGGCCTCAGCATCCAAACCAAGTTGGAACATAGTCTGAAGACCAATGGGGCGCTGACCGTAGTATTGTTCCAATCCAGGGCGTTGATCATAATCATCCCAACTGAATGTTACGGGATTGTAGTTGGCCTGTTCCCTAGTGGCACCACGAATGGTAATCTTACGAATATCGGTAAACGTAACATCTTTGTTCTGATCGAGCTTAGTCTGGGCACGCATGAAATTCTCTAATGATGCAGCAGTACCCTCATGAATCAAGCCGAATGACATGGTCTTCTTACCATTTCCAACATAAATCTCAGAGTAAAACTCTGGAGTATCCTCTCCATGGTTATAACGTGACTTGAGGAAGAAGGTACGATAAGCATCCTCCTTATCTAAAATGGGTGCCAACATAAGAAAGGGCTTCTTAATGGATTTCCAATACTTGAGCCAGTATTCGTGAGCTCCTAAGACATGATGAGCTGGGGCCACAGCATCGATAACGACAAGGTTGAGTCCCTGAACCTTCTTAGCTACTTCCTTAAGAGCAACTTCAGACTTTTTTCCACAGAGTGAGAACTCGTTGTCTGATGACTGCATAGCTTCACGCCACTTTTGCATGGCTAGACCGCGATTGTAGGAGCTATCATCCATCTCCTTCTCTTCGTCATCAGAACAACTCCAGAGGGTGATGAGATTCTTAAATCCTTGCTTTTCAAGGTTGTTCTTGGCACGACATGGAGAGCCCTTAACGTTGCAGAATACAACAGGGGTAATGCCCGAGGTGCCTACCATCATGGGGATAATATCATTGTATCCGGCATCAATCACAGGGCCAAGAGTAGCCTCATCGTTATATGACGAGTTATGTGTAATTGATTTGGGACTTCCCGGCTTTACTTTCTCACACTGTCCAATCTTGGACAAATCAGGACCGACGGTCATTAAATCATTTGATCGAGTGTCAGTGCCGCGCATACCCCCCGTAACGATGCGGTACGATTGCCAATCCCCCTCAGCGCTTCCGAGAATCGTAAGTAATTTTGCTCGGGCCTCCTCCTGCTTCTCGAATCCACCCCAAAGATGTACATCAAGCTTGCAATACTTGGCCTCTGGCCAACTGTCCACCAAGACATATCCTTCCTTCATTGAAATTACAAGGGATCCACTACCCTTGCTAGATCCGGTAGTTGATGAAAGGATATTATATCCCAACTCCTTCAGAGGTTTAGCCAACTCCTCACCAACCTTAGCCACGTCCTTAATATCCATGGAAACATTCTCAGCCTCAAGGATCATTAAAATACCCGCATACGCGACACTATTGACATCAATACCATTATCACCACCCTCCTCAATACATTCACGTGGTTCTCCCCAATACTTACTATAATCAGCCACCGGACCCCAATGATGATCCGTATCCACCTGTGGTTTGTATACGAAGGTATCAACATTCTCTCCAGTGTCACCATGCTCACCCTTCAAATGGTCAAATGTTGGTTCCAAGAAATTAATCTCGTCCGAACTACATAATACCAATTCATAATCACAAATATAATTAACATCCTCGATAACTAATTGCATACAGGTATCAAATACTTTCGCCAATTTTTCAAAATAACCAAAATCATTCTTTACCATGATACCGGTAGGACTTAGTAGTAATTTCATTGCACCAAAGACATCTAATCCTTTGGTAACTGTCATACTCATGACCGTTTCAGATAAGTCTAATAAAACTAAATCAAATGTACCAAAGTATGAACGGGGCAATAATGTTAAACTTTTAGCACCATCCCCAAACCACCATTGTACCTTTTCATTATCAAAATGTGGTTGTGTCTTGAAATGTTCAAATGAGTTACGTGTTACCTTTTGATCTAATTCTAACCCCAGTACCATTTCGAGTGAATCATACTTGAGAATTTCATGTAGTAACATACTATCACCACCTCCCACGAATACGACACGGCGTACACCACTCATTATTCCCTTGTTTAAGTAGGATGCACTTTGGTGTACGAATGGTTCATGATAATGTGGACGGTAACTAGAACATTGCTGCAATGTAGCATCTAATCTTAAACATTTATCTTCCTCTTTAAAATTTTCTTCAAATATAACACGTTGATATAATGAATTCTCGGCAGCGACTGTTTCAAAGTCATCTTGATTCTCGTCATATGGATCATTGCAGCTTGACCATTTGATTTCGATTTCACCAAAGTCGTTTGTGAAATGTTGTACATTGCTGTAAATTTGACATGAACCGTTGGGATTTCGTTTGATACATGAACCGTCATCATCGGAGGAATCATCAGAGGAGTCATCTGATGAGGAGGACGAATAGCCGTGAATATTAACTTTATGTGCTGCCTGGGGACGGTCTAAATCGTCCAAGGCTGAGTTTTGAGCATTGGCAACAGTCGGTAGTAACAAGATGGTTGAGAAGAGTAATGGTGGTGATGAGCAGTAGTAAGCTGTGGATATGGTGAGAAGGGCTGTCGATAAGCCGTTGATACCAGAAGATGATGAGGCTAATGATGACACTGTAGGGGATAATAATAGAAGCACCATAGCTGCCCTAAGGGGCGAAGGTGGAACCATAGTGGATAGTTAAGGGTGTTGTACTGGCTGTGTTTTCGGCTACTTATATAAAAAATATGTTTTAAAGAAAGTGGTATCTTTTCAAGAACCTTTCCACATGAGCGAATCGAAGACGAAGGAAATCGCTCTAAAACTAAATGTACAATGTTGAGCATTCGTTCGCTTGTGCAATCTATCGAGTATGAACTTGATGACTGGGTTGGTTAGAAGAACAGGTCGGCAGAGCGTTCTCCAAGAAGAAGATGAGTTCTAAAACTCTGAACTTTGATTTTTCTACATTGAAAATTAGTGTCTCTACATCGTCAAATTATATGTTCATGCCGTACTACTACATCCACTCCTCCACTCTCCTTTTTTATCTCTTCATCTTAGTAAACACGAGCCACAGGTGGAACAGTCTTACACTCATCCTCATCCAAAGTATAGTAATGAACATCTCTGTATGCAATCTTTGTCTTGCCCTTCTTCTCGTCATAGTACGCCAATGTATGCTTCATCCACTCATCGTCCAATCTATCTGGATAATTTTCATGAGCATGAGCTCCCCGACTTTCCTTGCGGTTCTCGGCAGAATGCATTGTGGTTGCCGCACATGCCAACAGGTTGCGCAGTTCAAGTGTCTCAACGAGATCAGTGTTCCATACGAGAGATTTGTCGGTAACATTCACATCATTGATCTTTTGTACAACCTTGTCAATATCAGCCTTGCCCTCCGATAAGAGCTCATCTGTACGGTATACGGCAGCCTTATCTTGCATGACATGTTGCATCTCCGATCGAATCTCAGCCGTGGGAGTAGACCCCTCAGAATAACGCAACTTATCCAATTCAGCCACACTGTCCATTCCTATATCAGTAGGTGAATCTGGAATTGCATCGCCCGGCTTGGCAATTTCTCCAATGCGATTGGCACATGCACGACCAAAGACAACAATATCTAATAAGGAATTGGCACCAAGACGATTAGCACCATGAACTGACGCGGATGCTGCCTCCCCTGCCGCAAAGAGACCTGGGACAACCTCATCTGAGTCATACGTTCCATCATCCTTAAAGTTAGTACGAATAACCTCTCCCAAATGATTGGTAGGGATACCACCCATATTATAATGCACAGTAGGCAATACAGGGATAGGTTCCTTTGTTACATCCACACCAGCAAAGATGGCAGCAGTTTCTGAAATACCAGGTAAACGTTCTGCCAATAACTCAGCGGGCAAATGATCCAAATGTAAATAAATATGATCCTTCTTAGGTCCGACACCTCGTCCTTCACGAATTTCCATAGTCATTGCACGTGAAACGACATCTCGTGATGCTAAATCCTTAGCTGATGGTGCATACCTTTCCATAAATCGTTCACCTTCACTATTACGTAAAATACCACCCTCGCCACGACAACCTTCGGTAATCAAACACCCCGCACCATAAATACCTGTTGGATGGAACTGAACAAACTCTGCATCCTGATTCGCCAATCCTGCACGCATGGCCATGGCGTTACCATCACCCGTACATGTATGTGCTGAGGTACAACTAAAGTATGCCCGGCCATACCCACCAGTTGCTAAGACTGTATTTTTGGCCTTAATTCTGTGTAACGTACCATCTTCCATATTTAATGCCATTGCACCCACGCATTGCCCATCAGGTGTCATTAGTAAGTCCATTGCAAAGTATTCAATGAAGTAGGTAGTATCAAAGGCTAAACTCCTACCATATAATGTGTGAAGCATGGCATGTCCAGTACGGTCAGCGGCACATGCACAACGATGTGCCTGTCCACCTTTACCAAAATCTAATGATTGTCCACCAAATGCACGTTGATAAATTTTACCCTCCTCTGTCCTACTAAATGGTAAACCAAATTCCTCAAGTTCTAATACAGCCTTGGGTGCTTCTCTACACATGTAATGTATAGCATCTTGATCACCTAACCAATCAGATCCCTTGACTGTATCATACATGTGCCATCGCCAATCGTCTGGGCCCATGTTTCCTAATGCGGCATTGATACCACCCTGGGCGGCTACGGTGTGTGATCTTGTTGGAAATAATTTTGATACACATGCTGTTTTGAAACCAGCCTCGGAGAGACCCATTGCAGCGCGAAGACCTGAGCCACCGGCACCAATAACTAGTGCGTCATATGTATGATCCACTATTGTATAATCTCCAGTTAGGCTAGATGTTGTTGATGTATTAGTAGTTGATGATGACAATCTTGTCGCGGCTGTTGCAACAGATGTCTTTCCAATAATTTTATTTCTCAAGCCATTGGTAGTTTGTAGAAGGGTTGACGATGAACGTCGAACTAGTGCTGAGGATATCATTGATGATGATTATTATTTATTATTATACTATGAATATTTTTGTTCACAACAGCGCGATAAGGGAGATAGGATTCACTTCATTGAGGTGTGTGATAGATCTGATATGGATGAGCAAGAGTGCAGTGATGAGTGATGATTTGATTTTTTTTTCCGCGAAGGTAAATCTAAAGGATACCGTAAAGATCCAGCTAATACATACCTTCATGCCGTCCTTGTACTTTGGGTATATCTTAGCACAAATGGCCCTCGCTCCCCTCACTCTCTCTCCTACTAATACCTGCGGCTGCCTCTCCGCCTTTCTTTTTGCATACTCTTCCCTTTACTTTTAGAAAAACATTACATCTCGTTTCATAACTTGGAGGAGGTCTATATAACGGTCATACACGTAAGGTATGTAAAAGTAACATATCTTGTAAGTTATGTACATGACCAATGTTTTTTTTCTGTTCTACTACTATTTACTTATTCCCAATGTACCTTTGTACCACACCATTCTTTACTCAACCCGTCATTGCACCCAACATGTCTCCTTTAACTCCATCAATGACATCGTACATTTTTCCCTCTGTAGGGATCCCAGCCTCTCCGGTAGCAAAGAGTTTCTCCCTATTCATGATATACTCAAACTCGACATCATCAATCTTGATACTCTCAACATCTGTACCCTTCATCTGGATATCCTTCACATCATCATCAAGCAATGAGTTAAGTGCCTCGGTCTTGAACTCGCCACGAGAACGAGAGCCTGCCTTACGAAAGTCGCCACCAACAATAGCCATGCGCTCCAACTTCTTCTTGGATATTTGCTTCTCCATCATTTCAATGTCTACAGAGTTTACAGTAAGCAACCTGTACACGGCAACAGGACGGTCCTGTCCAATACGATGACAACGATCCATAGCCTGACTATCCTGATGAGGATTCCAGTCTGAATCGAAAATGATACATGTGTCAGCAGTAGCCAAGTTAATTCCGACTCCTCCTGCACGAGTACTGAGCATAAAGACAAAGTGCCGATCATCACCGTCGTTACGTTTGCCACCTACCCCGGCCGTCTTTTCTTTGTTGAATACATCCATTTGACGCTGCCTCTCGTCAATATTGGTTGACCCATCGATACGGCAGTACTTCCACTGACGGTATAGGAGATAATCTTCAATAACGTTCAGAAGCGATGTCATTTGGCTGAAGATGAGTACCTGATGCTTATCTTTGTACAACCTTTCCAGCATACGATCCAATAGAGCAAATTTGCCACTAGCCCGAATTAATAACTGAGGGTGGGCACTGCCCATATGAGCCCCAGTTGCTGGATCGATCGGCTCGCCAAACATGAAGGGGTGGTTACAATTCTTACGGTGATTCATCTGTTTATTCGTTTGACTCAATTGACGTGCAGATTCAATACCCTGGTTGAGTAGAATATCACGTAACACACCCTGATCAATCATTTTAGAATACCCATCCTGCAACTTGGACATGCCAGCATAGACAACAACCTCCTTCTTGGGTGGTAAATGTTGCAACACATCCTTTTTAATCCTACGCAAAAGAAAGGGACGTAGAATCTCATGCAACTTAGTAACAGTCTGATTCTTCTTCTCCTCAACGAGAATATCCTCAGCGGTCGAAGAACCCTGAGTCTTCTGCCCAATGTTACGAAATCCAAACCATGATTGAAAGATACTCAAATCATCAAAGATTTGTGGATTCACAAAGTTGAGTAAACTCCACAACTCATCGAGGTTGTTTTGGATGGGTGTGCCACTAAGAAGTAATCGATTAGCGCTACGAATACGCTTTAATGATGAAATCAATGTACAACGGTGATTCTTCAAACGCTGTCCTTCATCCACAACTAAATAAGTGAACTCTCCTATCTTATTCAATCGCTTCTCTTCCCGAATGGCTACTTCATAGCTCGTAATGATGACGGGGAAATCTTTATTCTTGCGCTTCTTCGCATCAAGCGGCCCAGCTATCATGGCGTCACGTTCTTTTTGCGACCCGTGGAAACGCACCACAGGTAAGGAGGGTAACCACTTTTGGAACTCACGTACCCAATTGGGAAGTGTGGCCAAAGGGGCAACTACTAGGAAGGGACCTGAGACATTCATTGTCTGGAGATGCGCAATGAGGGAGATAACTTGAATAGTCTTCCCCAGTCTGTGTGTAGTACGAATACGAGTATGAGTTAGTTCCTTGTCTTTTCATGGGAATAACACATTGTGTATCAATAAATAACTTACCCCATTTCATCTGCCAAAATACCAGAGACACCATTTTCATACAAACTAACCAACCATCGAGTACCTTCCAATTGATAGTCCTTCAATGTACAATTATTATCTAAATTCTTTGGTTGGATAAAGATAGGCTTCTTCCCCGATGATCCGGCATACTTATCTTGTGCAGTTTGTAAATTGACCTCACCCTCACTTGGTTCACCATTATTCTTCTTACTACGTTTCTTCTTCTTTTTGGAAGAGTCATCCTTGGAAGGAGTACGTTTCTTACTTCCCTTCTTCTTACTACCACTGCCACCACCAGCAGCCTCGGCGGCTGCCTTGGCTTGCATGTTGGATTGTAATTCATCAATATCATTGGCAATAAAGTCGGAGTACTCTTTGGCACGGTTTAGGAGGAAGTCAAGTTGATTGTTCTATTGCCGTCATAGAGTAGATAAGAATTGATAAGAAGAGAATGGAAAACGTCAGAAGAGTAGGATATAGGCATAATATAAGAAAATGATCTCTTGCAGTCCAATATGAACCAAAAGACCCGGTTTAAAAATAGACACAAGACGTGTACACCGATAAATACACCCAAATCAAATACAATTGACAACATCCCACCCCGTACATGTAGTATCGAAAATAGAAAAAAATCTCACTCTCTCCTAAACAACATTACTCACCCGATGATGTACATGATGTTCGCCTCCATCCTCTTCCTTCTTTTCATCCACAACAGCCTTACCATCCTCGCTCATTTTACGTTTCGCTGCAAGCTTTTTATGTTCCTCCTCACTCTCTGCCTCACTATCATCAACATTCACTTCACCTTTTTGAATTGCACTTTGTAATAATTTTGGCGCTAATGTAGCATCAACTGGTTGTTGATCATTAATGTGTGATAATGATTCAGTAGCTTGTTGCGCCTCAAGTGTTTTAAATAGATTATCTTCCTCGTCTACTATTTCTTCTTCGTCGGGTTCATCTTCTTTTTCTTTAGTTTTAACGGCTGTATTATTGTTGGGTGTTGTTTCATGATTGGTTGATGATGGAATATTATTTCCTTCTTCTGTTTTTAACGGTGCACCTACTTTATCTGCGTCATTGGTTGATGAAACATCTTGTGAGGTCATTGTTGTTGTTGTATCCTTAGATGACGCCGCTGCGGTAGACGTGGAAGTGGTATTATTATCAGCGGCGGCGGCGGCGGTGTTTGTTGTTGATTCGTCCATTTCGTTAATGATAGGATAATTAAGATTATAGAAGTTTGTTTGGTGTTGTGGTTTATGGTCTTTGAGGTGCTGGTTCATGAATCATGAGGTTTACGGTACGGCTGGGCAATTTACGGGTATGGGTAAAACACATGTGCCCGCCAATTGACCAAGCGCACCCAATATACACTTGAAGAAGATTAAATAACATAGTGATAAATAACACTTATTCAGATGAGAACATAAAGATAAGATTAAAAATAAATGAAGTTTATCCTATAATTTAGACACCCTTCACATCGAGCTGTGAGCTGCATTTTAATGTTCCAAATGACACATCCCATCGCCCTCCACTTTATGGCTTGTACTTCATCTCCTTGGGATCAAATCCAGGCATGGGGAAACTTACCGCAAATGCATTAACTTTCTTCCTCAATGCAGCAGTCTCCTCATTCCCCTCCAAACATGACACAAAGTCCTTAAGCTTAGGTCCACTCTGCTCTTGGATCTTTAATGCAATTTGTAGTGCCTCGTGTAGGAAGACAGCTATTTGTTCAAAGTCCTTCTCAACAAACTTGCGTGTTGTCATGGCAGGAGCTCCGATACGTACACCTCCGGGGGTAACAGCCGATCGATCACCGGGAACACAATTCTTATTTAAAGTAATTGAGACAGCATCACATACCTTCTCGAATTTACTTCCCGTAATCTTCTGGGGTTTCAAATCCCATAATACCAAGTGATTCTCAGTTCCTCCAGTTGCCAAGGTGTATCCCATACTAACCAGTTTATTACCCAAGGCGGCAGCATTTGCCTTAACCTGCTTGGAATACGAGTGGAATTCAGGTGTCATAACCTCCAACAATTGTGTGGCCACGCCAGCAATTTGATGTTCATGTGGACCACCCTGTAATGCGGGGAACACAGCTTGATTAATCTTATGTTCGAATCCACGTTCATCCTTACGGAAGAAGATCATACCAGCGCGAGGTCCACGTAAACTCTTGTGAGTAGTTGTGGTAACAACATCACATACCTCAAATGGAGATGCCTGCTCCTTAGTTGCCACTAACCCCGAAATATGTGCCATATCCATCAATAGTAATGCACCATTGTCATCAGCAATTTTACGAAAGCGGGCATAATCCCAATCACGAGGGTATGCACTGCCACCACAAATAATCATGGCAGGTTTGAATAAACTGGCATCACGTGCCAATTGGTCATAGTTAATCAATCCACTTACTGGATCAACCTGATATGGTAATGATTCAAAGTAAACAGATGTGGCACTAACAGCCTTACGCGTATTCTCCTTCTTTGAATACGTGTAAAAACCATGTGTCAAATGTCCACCACTTGGTAAATCCAATCCCATAATACGATCATGTGGTTTTAATAATGCAGTATAAACGGCAAAGTTGGCAGGTGATCCACTGTAAGGTTGGACGTTTACACCCCACTTTTCTGGATCTAATCCATATGCTTCTAAAGCGCGAGTTTGACATAATTCCTCAACCTGGTCAACAATTTCATTACCACCGTAATACCTTGCATGGGGTAAACCTTCGGAATATTTGTTAGTTAGTGCCGATCCTAAACATTCCATAACTGCCCTTGATGTAAAGTTTTCAGAGGCAATAAGTTCAAGGGAGGTATATTGACGGAGTTTTTCCTGTTCAATAAGATCATGTAACTTAGGATCATGATCGGCTAAGGACTTTAGTCCGGTGAATTCCTTATTGTATTTTTGAGAGAGAGAGGAGGGGGGGAGAGAGGGGATGTTAGAAGATCATATCGATACACAAACATGTGCACAATGCAGATTGTTATGAACGCAATGGCAATAATAATAGAAGAGGTACAAGATAGGGGGCGTAGACGTGCACCTAGACAATTTGGAAGAGAGGGTGCACCGATGTTGTGGTGATGTGTCATTTCTTATTCACCCTCTCAATGATTAAAAAAATACACTATCAACAATATTAAAATCATGACATTACCCGAATGGATAAACAACTTACATCTTCTGCAAAGCCCATGATGGTTGATTTGATAAGAGATAAATATCGATATCGTAGTTTTTACAATTGAATGAGATTTTGTGGTTGAGCACTTACTCCTTCACTGAACTGATATGAGTGAGCTGGATACGGTATCTTATGCATGGCGGGCTCCACATGAATTGCTCAATGAGTCCCTCCTGGGTCCCGTGAAATGGCCAACTTATACTTTAAGTATAGCTTTCAGAAAATAAAAACTCAAAAAAGTGGCCGATTAGAACCATTATTGTCTAAGACATGAACGGTTCTAATCGGCCACTTTTTCTATTTTTTCATTTTTGCGACCTTTAGATAAAGTATAAGTTGGCCTTTTTCACTTTATTGTAATTGGGAGTCTTTTGGATACCTGAGCAATTCATGTGGTGGGGTATCTTTTAGGATACCTTTCTCGAGAGGAAAGTCACACATACATACTGATGCACGTCTGTGTACTTATTGTTAAACATAGCCAGACGAACATCTTCTTTCGCTGTGTTGTAATAGGTAAAGAGATAGAGTGATAGATATAATGTGTGCTTGACACCATGTTTGAGAAGGTTAGGTATGTTGGAGAGGAGTACTATCGCTAAACGGTTTCATATTATTCGTGTGTGTTTGATGAATCATGTGAGAGTTAACCTATTTGGTAGTAGGAGCCTATTAAACTTACTCCACAACCAACTTCTTATCCTGATAGTCAACAGATATTATTTGCATTTTTGTATTATCTCTCAACAGCAGCTGTTATAATCCCTTTGCTGAGGTATCGGGGCTGATTTCTAGTATCAACAGAATTAGTATCGTATCCAATTATCGATTGTGGTTGTTGCACACAAGTAGTTTTGTACTTTGGCGTGGTAGGAAATAAAAACTTGCTTTATATTGGTAATTATCAACACCTTTGAAGATAATATTATGTCCAACAGACGTCGCACACGAGGACGGGGAGGAGACAATGAAGCTCCCTCTGTTGCAAATAATGCTGCACAGGTTAGAGAAAGAAGTCGAGCAGTTGCAGAACGAGAGGCATCCAGATTGGCAAGGCCAGATCAACCAGCTGAATCTAGTAGCCTTGGGCATGCTTCAAGGAAAATAAGTGGTGTCAGCACAACCCCATTTGGTATGATGATGGGAAGAAATCCAATGGGTAGTAATAAAAATGATGGAGTAC
>Ga0075439_12408_pt1 | contig 15188 bp, 15 predicted proteins | sample MintriSingleCell_FD_74264 | JGI IMG/M metagenome (GOLD analysis project Ga0075439, IMG submission 74264) | Marine eukaryotic communities from Monterey Bay, USA to study complex ecological interactions - Minidiscus trioculatus JGI Plate_4_G5... | ecosystem: Environmental > Aquatic > Marine >... | reverse complement strand
TATGCGAGGAGCCAAACGATATCGAGGAACATGACTCGACCATGAGATTTTCATCAGAGGATGAAGATATATTGATATTGACAGATATATATGAACATGTGCAAGCCGAGTTACCTCCTTCGACTAATTCCTTATGTGTTGCTCAATGTGCAAAACGTTAACACTCCCTCAAAAGAAATATAATAATCTAAGTAAATCATTAACTCATTACTCTATCTATCATGGTGTTATGTCCTCTAGCACTCTATCTTTTGTTTGACAATTTCAATAGACTCTTTTGGAACTCTGATTCGTCCTGCATTGTTTTCATCAACATATGCATTGATTTCATAGTCTTCCTGTAATAGTTGTAAGATTGTTTGCATCAATACAGGCTTGTTCTCACTCCGTTTCCCTTTGCCAACGATAAACACAATGTCTTTTGCATCATTACTAGATTTGCTGTCGTCACTTGAGTATAGTATCTTTTCTAAATGGCTTCTTACGGCAATCACTGCCATAGGGGCTGAATAGTAGTGAAGATCCTATCCACATGCATGCATAAGATGGCGACACAAGAGCATAAAATATCAGCATTATATCACCTTACACTTACCATCATCCTTTTCTTCTCTCCATCAGTACTGTCATATCTCCACTTCCATGGAGATACAATGTTATCTCGTAACGCGTCGGCATATATACTTTCTGCTAAGTCTCGTTGATTGGCGTTCACAAGAGCTATTATAATTGCATTTACTGTTATGAAGTTTGGCCTAACAGAATTATCTTTATCCTGCATTGAGCGTGCATGTTCATAGAGCTCGAGTGCTTCCAGCCATGCTCCTCCTTTTTCACATGCACTTATTGCGGCATTCAAACAATACAAGTTGGACGTTGAGAGTTGTGTAGTATCCAGCACACCAATGGCACGTTGCCACTCTCCAGCTGCTTCACAGCTACTCACACAGCTGGAAGATGTGCGTTTCACAATGTTGAAGATGAAAGAGAGATAATGTAACTTATGTTAGGCAACACGTGAGAGGAGTGATACCTCCCGATAAAGAGAGGAGAAGAAGTCCCGCCTCATCGAGCAATACACATCACACATAACTACTAACGCAGACTTTCCTAGAGATGCTTTGAAGTGATGGCTCTAAATCAGCTTCTTTCATTCTTCGTAAAAGGGATAGAGCACATTGCCACCATTGCAGTTCTTGACCATCGGAAGAAGACTGACGACTTTCTCTATGCTGTGCTTGATTGCAGGCAACAATAGCTAAGCGATAAGACACCTCGTTTGGCTCAACACCATACTTGCTTTTCATATCATTCAGAATCTCAACAGCTATATCAGCTCGATTACCCCTACCACAAGCAGCTATAGCTGAATTGACCGCCTTTATACTTAGAAGTCCTTGCTCTGGTAGCTTCTGACTATCACTACTAATATCACCATATATCTTCATTAATGTTAACCCATCGTCCAATTGATCTGATTTGGCACACGCTATCACGGCATAACATAAAGCTTTACCACTGACCAATCCGGGGCTACTAACAACATCAGATGAATGAAGCAGCATTGCCTCATTTGCTTTGTCGTTTGACAATGAACATATCCGAAGAAGTGCTGCAAGGCATGCATCATCAGAAGCGCCAATTAGTGAATCATATACCTTTCTTGCATTAGAGTACGAAGTAGATTCTGTAATGTTTCCATAGTTCCGTATAAGAGATAAAAAGACCGATCCTCCGATATCAATTGAACGATCAACGTTTGGCATGTGAGAAAGGAGTCCTTCAAGCAAGGCTGCCTTCCTCTTGCATGACAAAGCAAGCTCGCGGTCTCTTGAATTGTTTATTGCAAACACAAGCCGTTGGTACGTCTTCCTACTCGCGGATAACCCCAAGTTATTCATCTCATAATAAAAATAAAGTGCTTCTCGATGCATACCTAGCTGACTAAATAATGATATAACCCCGTCATAGCATACATTATTTGGGGAGGGTGCTTCCCTTAGCAGTTGAACAGCAGTCTTGTAATCTCGAGATATTTCAGCCATCCATATTGCCGCCGAGTAGACATAGGTATTGACAACTTTATCATTCCGAGCTTGATTGAATAAGTACATTGCAATCTCATAGGCCGAGTCCGTATCATCGGCTTCTTGGATTGCTGCATTTCTACATTGAGTGATTGCATTGACATACGTTACTGAATTTGGTAATATGACCCCTTCTCTATACCGTCGAGTTAATCTCATCTCTTGAATAAGACTTACACAGTCTTCAGGATGAGCACATGAAATGACTGAATTATAGCTGATCACATCAGGTTTGACTTCAACCATTTTTCCTACTTTTGAAGGAAAGGCATACATGCCAGCGCTCATGTTTTCAAGTAGAGCATATGCACTCTCACAGTCATTTGCATGAGCACAAGCAGAGAGTACCGTGTTGAAAGTATAAATATCAGGCGGAGTTAGTTGAGGATCCTCAATCATCTGGTTTAATTTCCCCAATGCTCGAAGATGAAACCCGCTTTTTGCCAAAGATGAAAGGTAGATGTTCAGTATTTCAGTAGTAAGTTGTAAACCATCGTCTTTCATCAGAGTAATTATCAAGTCAGCAGTTTTGGAGTCTCCTGATTTGGCACATACTTTTAGTAGTGGGATATATAACTTTGAAGTAGGAGCAATTGAGCCAGATTGCCGTATCTCTTCCAGTAGTGATATAGCGACCTTCATTTGTGCACAATCAGCACATGCCTGTAACACCATTGCATATGTCTCTTCATTTGGTTGTGGTCCATATCTTCTCATCCTTTGTAGTATTGAAAGTGCAAGTTGCCAACCATCAGAATTACTACCTTTCGCCGAGCAGCTCGATATAACCACATTGTATACTTGTACGGTAACAATCTTGCTATCATCTGATTGCTCATCATTACTGTACTTTTCTTCAAACATGTCCAATATATTTAGTGACTCATCTATGTTATCAATCCCAAGTAATACTGCAGTTAATGTATACGAGTTTGGTCGAATAGATCTACCCTCTTCAATGTAATTATATTCCATCTCGTTCAATAATGAAAGGAGATTCGTCTTTGATCGGTAAGTATTAGTATCGTTTGATATAGAAGGCCTGGAAATAGCAGCTATTGCCGCGGTGTAAGCATATAATACAGCCTCTTCTGCATCTTGACTGTTGTGAGAAGAATTGATAATATCACGGCAATACCTTTTACAAAATTTAAGCATCGATTCATGTGCATAATTTCTACCAAGGAGTCTTATCAAAGATGATGCATCTCGAGGGAGGATACGATGTGAAAGATTGGTATTCGGCAAATCACTATTCTTCTCATCATCCAACAAATCATCGACCATGCTATTCAATACATTACTGACAGATGGTAGTTTACTACTCCCTCTCTGACTCTTCTTCTTGTATTCTTTTTGACATGTCTCAAAGGAATTTAAGATTGATCTACTGTTAGATCTAACAATATTACTCTTAGTACCTCCTTTACCACTAGATTTTCTTCCTCTTCTCTTTCTTGAAAAGCTTTGTATATCATTATTAATATTTGACTTTAGTTGTGTACGATATGGTATTGATTGCAATGGATAGTGATGCGCTCGAAATGAAGACAATTGTGATGGCTTTTTATTTAACCACAAATTAGTCAAGTAAAATGTATCAACAACTGCACAGCCACAGCAGCAGACGATAAGTACAGTTAGCCGCCGCCTACACATACTACCTCTAACTGTAATGAGGTAATCAGTAATAGGAGAAGAACTGAGGCGGTGTCGTAGAAGCCGGCGTTGCCTCTTTTTGGACAAAGGAACTAACCGAAGTGTAGAGAGAGTCAAGAGTTGTATGCGTGATGCGTGCGGCTACACAGTACATAACGACTAACGACCCACCAAACAATACAATAGTGTGTAAACATCCTGTGTTACAGCTTTAGCCAGTGGGCACTTATAACCCGGTAGCTATCTTCAGGCAGGCGGCAGCAGCAGCAGCAACACACTCCTCCTACACTAATATCATCGATACCTCTTTCTCTTTCCTCAATAATACAATAATAATAGTAATATAAATTTTAACCATGTTGATGACATCCAAGTTCACACTGTATTTCAATTACAGCAGTCCCGATTATATAATCACACCGAGCATTCAAAGACTGCCAATGCCTGCACAACTATCATTCCTTCATGTTAAAGAGTCGGAATGGACGAAGTTATATGATTACGCAATGGGAGTTGTTGAAAGAGAAGTGCAACGGATCAAAGCAAGCAAACAACTCGATCATTATGTAAAAGCTAACAAAGTGCAAGTATTTAATTCCAAGAAAGTAGATAAAGCAAGGGAGGAAGCTAAAGTGAAAAAAGCAGAGTATGCTAGAGATACAAAGAAAGGTTGGAATGTACTATTGCAAAAGTGCACTACACTAGAACGATATGGCATCTCATCACATCACATGGTTGATACAAAGTTTCAGGAGTATGGAATAGAGTTTATTTGTACCAAAGTAACCAACATCAAGGCTAACAAATTGATACTTGCATATGATGACCGGAGAGGTCTGTGGACATTTCAACGTGATTCTGTACCAGATGAATTGGCTGCCCTACATGTTAAAGAAGAAAGTTGGATGAAAGTGTGGAACTATGCAGATAGTACCATTAAAAAGGTAATGTTACTGGAGGCCGAGAAGAAGAAATTACAACAGAAATTGAATTCGCCTCAAGTAGATATTAGTGGCTTTAGTACTAATAATATGGATGTTGCACCAGGCAAGTTTGTATTAGTATTGGAATAATTCGTTGTTTCTACCTTTATAATTTGACTGCCTTTGCAAATCATGTACTAACTGGAGTCACTATTCTATCATCTTTCTACATTTTCATAAAACAGGGGTGTTCAACGCAATGAGGACTGCGGCATTACTTAGTGATGAGAAGCACAACATTCGATACAAACAAGAGTTGGAATGGACTAATCTTCTTGATTATGCAACTGACGAGTTCTTCGCTTGGAATATTAATGTACAGTTATATAGGAGTCCATCTGATCTTGAGATTGTATATAGTGGTATAGTCATACGCTTTCAGCCAGTTGTAGCCACAGCTACTGTAAACGCAACTATAGTCTCATAATGTGTATGTTATAAGTTAATGGTGTCGAAAGCCATAGTGTATATGGAGAGATTATATAAGTATGTAAAGATAAAATGATTTCTTTTAAGCCCCTGTCTTATGAGTATATGACACAATCATCAAATTATGTACAGTCAGAGCTCCATCTATTCACTTGTAAAAGCCTCTTTTGATTGCATTTTCTACTAGAAAGTCGACTGTGTCATAAATTCCACTGCCCGTCTTGGCGCTTGTTTCAAAGTATGTCAAGTTTCGTTCAATAGCAAATGATGTGGCCTGATCATCAATGATGATACGCGAGGGGTAGTAGTTGTTATGAGCTTGTGATTCGGCTCAGTTTACTCATTACTCAAACACTATATCCTTAACTCACCTCTTGTTCTTTCACTTCTCGGGGGTACTTGTCTGCTTTGTTACCGATGAGAACTAATGTTGTATTCTCAGTTGATATTCCGTACTTTCTAAGCTCTTCTAGCCAACTATCTAATGATTCAAAGCTTTGTCTGGATGTTACGTCGAACACGAGCAATACTCCGTCAATATTGCTGTAGAACTCGTTTCGTACTTCACTGTAGGCCGCATCACCCGAGAGATCGAAAAAGTCTACTTTGATATCGGTTGAAGCGCCGTCATCCATCTTCTTATTTGTAGTCTTCAGGCCATAGTCACAGCCAATTGTTGGAATGTGCTGAGATACAAATCGACCTGGATTGCAATATCTTTTTATTGCATAATATGAATGAGTAGTTATTTAGACTGGTGTTACCAAAAGAAGAATGTTACACAAATGCAATACTACTTACCTCTTGATCAAAGCACTCTTGCCACTACAAACATCTCCTATGCTAATGATTCGTACTCGAATTGGTTCTTCATCTTGTTGTTGTTGATCCATATTAATCGAGACCGTCTTTTGAGAGGGATGTGTTCCTTGCCGTTGTTGTTATTGCTAACAGGGAGAGGTGGGGCGAGTAGAGTAGTCGTGAATAGCAGAGATTAATGTAGATGCTTGATATCAAGTGAAAGCGATTAGTGCGAGAAAAGAGTACTTACACTTTACCTCACCTAATACGTGAAACCTTATATACTTTCACTTAGGCGCAAAGATCAATAAGCACTTGAACTTACTTAGGCGCCAGGCGCCTTGTTTCTCTCTCCGACCACTTCTTTCCTACCGTCCAACACAGCTAAAGACACTGTAACATATTAGCAATGCAGATCGAATCCCCAAGGGTTAGGAAAGACTCACTGACAGACAGACAATGACGAAGTTAGTTCAGAGATTGAACATATAATAAGAAAAAGCATTGCTATCCGAAGCAGCGAGGACATAAAATGTATTCACAGCGCAGTCGATAGCACTTTATCACAGGCGGACTTGCTCTACAATGCCTTATCTCACAGACAAAGGCTCGTGTTGGTCAAGTATTACGAATTTGTTCATGAGTTTGATACTGATAATTTATATACAGACGGACTCTTCGTGTTACTTCGTGGTAAAGCTACAGTTTCAAGCGTAGGACAATCTCTTATCATAAATGCTAAACCAGGCTGTGATCTTGAAGCTCAACATGTATTAGGACAGAATGGTAGTTGTGATATAAGCACACTGACGAGTCTCAGTTGTCTGAGAATTATAGACAAGGAAGAAAGCTCACAATTCACTTTGATAAGGGCTCAACGTACCTCGTCTTGAGATCTGCACACTCGGCGCCATATTTAGAAAGTGCTTATTGATCTTTGTTTAGAAAGATTGCAAGGTTCCTTAGTAGGAAAGCGTGTGTTGAATGATATCGGAATAGGTGAAATATTGCAAAAGAAATCACACGAAATTGATTGTAACTGAAACGCGGATAACCCAATCAAAGTATTTGCATTTAAAGATGGTCAAATTTGTTTGAAACAAGGCGATGAGCCTGACAGAGTACTGCTTATTGCCACTGGCTCTTGTCTAGTGTATCGAAAGAATAAAGAAAATGAAGTTCATTGTGTAGGCTCATTTGTAGCACCGTGCTTCATTGGACTAACTCCTTTCCTTCAAGATTATGATATTTGCAGTCTTGAAAAGGAACAAGTTTCAGTTGTAGCAGTAGAAAGCGGAGTTGCTATATCTTTCTGTTCAACTTGTTTCATAACCGTGCTGTCATCAAAGATGAAAGATGCATTTACTAATTTCGCTAGAGCCCAAATGAAGATGTAGACAACACCAGTAAGCTTTGACACTGACGAAGATGAGACATCAAACTCGAAGGATCCACAACACCAGAAGGCAGAAGAAGTAGCAAGCAAGGAAGAATCTGCGTATCAGAAGTCAATCCATTCAAATGCAACAGTTGATGAAGACGAGAATGATACTACTATTGCTCATGATTATTTGGATGAAGTCTTACAAAAAGGGAGACTGAAACGATCAAAGATACTTTCAACAGTTCACAACACTATATCATCTTCTGATTTAAGCAGTACCAAAGAACAACTTGATCTAATTCACAACAGGGAGAAATGGTTGAATACTGACAAACCAAATTTACTCTGCGACATAATATTTTCACTATCAAACGATTGCGGTGTTGACTATACAATATGTAAGAGAAATCATCCATCTAAAGGTCCATTTCATAACTTGACTAGTACCAGGAACGAAGGCAACATAGATACAACAGAAAGTGATAATCACATGTCACTCAATATGCCTCCTCCACAAGAATATGATAATACAGATCCCTTATTGAAGCCATATCCATCAATAGTTGATAGAAAAATGCATGGAAGGACTCTCCCAATAATCTAAATGTGTGTAAATCATGACAGTGATGTTAGTGAAATGCCCTCCTCGTTCTCCATACGATTAATTTCATGCACTTCATCTGTCAAGTCGGTACTTGGTGGAAATCTTCCTTCTCTAATCAACTTTGCGAATACAACTCTGCTACCTGTTGCGGTCACTACTGCAATACATGCTCCTTCTAATATACGACTTCCATAATATAATGTTGTCAAGTTGTTTACTGTTCCATTTGATTGATTCGATATCTGTCTTGGTTTGATTTCTCCTGTAATGAGATGTGAATCAACAGTCATATCCATCATGCTATTATTATTTCCAGTAGTACTTGGTTCTGTATTATTATTCTCTTCATCTACTATTGTTGTTGCATCTACATGATCCATTCCTAACGATATGACTGTGCAATCTGCCGGAACAACATCTCCTTCAACTAATCTAACAATATCACCCACAACCAAGCTAGTATGATCATATCTTATATACTTTTTATCACGTAATACTTCTGCATCTTCAGGCTGGACTAATCGAAATTGTTTCATTGATGGTACATGATTGATGCATGGTCTATTATGTAAGGATATAATAAGGGAAGAAAGAATAAGTGAGTATTAATATATGAAAATAGTACACAACATAAAAATGATACATATAAATCAATACATATCACGGTATACATACTATAAGATAATAATCGACACATATAAATATACTGCAGTATACAATTTAAAACTCACAGTAGACAACAAACCCACTTGGGACAATTGATGGGAGGATTGACATTGTTCAGCCCACCTATTATTTCATCTCGTCGACGTTGTGAGGCTTCTCCCGTTGTCAAGCCATTTAAATAGCTTGTTTGCAATCTATTAAGGAGATCGTTTTGACTAGCAGTTATTGCCATGTTATGTTATTTAAGAAAATGGTAATAAGGAAGATATTGATTGATTATTATTGTTATTATACAAGCAGTGGTTATAGCAAATGAGCGAGAGCGAGGATGGATGTTGCAGTATTAGGTGAGTATGGTATGAAGATACGGACGTTTAGATTTTATTCCACAACTCTGGATATTTCATTCCAAAAATTGTCACGAGGGTATTATCAGTGGTGTGACGATGATACTTATGATTTCATCACATATATCATATAAGAATATACAGAGAAAACAAAAAATAACTGCGCTACTCTAAGCAGTGTACAATATATCAAAGTGATTTGCAATAGGTACTGAATAAGAGTATCCTACTACTACAAAAAGTATCTTCTTCATAAAATCATGAATGACATTATCAATGAAGAGACAATCCTATCAACTAATAATGATACCAGCACTAGTTCAATAACATTATGGGAAGAAGTTGCTGTTATTCTCTCCGCTTTGGTCGGGGGAGGAAGATACGGTCTTAAGATTCGTCTCCCCCATGCAACTGTAATGACATTTTTATTTGGTAGTAAATTATCATTTCATGAAAAAATAAAGACAATTGCAAAACTTGCAACTGAACATGCTACCAACTTGGCTGCATTTGCATGTGTATATAAGTTCATGTTGTCATCACTTAAAGTATTAAGTAAAAGAATAAACCAAGGATACGATGCAGATACTATTCATTATGGGATACTTCGTCAATTGAGTAAATCTTTATTATCAATAATAGTTAATGGGCCATATTATCAAAGAAAAAGACACATAGCATCAATAACAACAAACCCTAGCAAACCCGGACTACCTGAACAACCATATCATGCATTCCTAGCCGGCTCAGTAGGAGGATACTTAGTATGGGGAAACTACAGTAGTATTAATTATCAATTATTACTATATCTGGCAAGCCGTATTATAATTGGATGTATCAAATTGGCTCGTAAAAAGGGAGTACCACCATTCTCATGGAAGGGATTAACATTCAATAAAACATATCCATGGGCAGCGGCAGGAATATGGGGCACAGTCATGATGTTATTTGAGGAATATCCAGATGTTTTACATCCTAGTTTAAAGCGATCAATGGATGAGATATATAGATTCAGCTTTGGTGCAGACAAATCAGAATCTTGTTGTAGTACATAAATATCATTCATTAGATTATTAATAACATAGCTAAATGGTCGCCTAGATTCTTCTTATCAGTAGCTTGCAACCTTACCTCAAACTCAACCCTTAACATTACCTCTTCTTTAGGTTCTTCTTCAATTAAACATTCCTTGATACCTCATACCAAGTAGCAGACCCTTTAGTCATAAGAGTAAGACTTGTTTGTTCTCCCGACACAAAGTTCTCACCATTCTTTAGCTTCATGTATGCAGAATCAACAACGGTATTACCCGCCTCCTCCCATACCAGTGTAACAACTGTACCATAGGGGAATCGATCTGCCGTAGAATAACTCAAACGGGCGATGTAAGGTCCAGATTCCATGAGGAACACAGTACCACAACCCTTTGGAAGAACCCAATAGTTACCACTTGAAGGCGGTGTGCCAATACAAGAGGGAGTCGTAGATGGCTCAACAAGCTGTCTACCCTCATTTCTTGAAACTTCTTGCCAACTTCCAGTACCTTGTGTGATCAGAGTGATGGATGTCTTTGCACTTGACACAAAGTCTTCACCACCTGTCAGTTCAATATAGGCGTTACTCTCAACCTTAGTGCCAGGCTCATCAAACATTAAAGTGATCACAGTGCCTCGAGGAAATCTATCTTCACCACGGTCATTCAACCGTTCAATTGAATGATCAGAATTACTGTTCATGAGAAAGATATTACCTTCATTGGTTGGCAAGATCCACCACTTCTTCTTGTAAGTTGGTGTGCTCGGTGGTGGTGGGTTGCCGATTCCAACCCCGGTAGTGAGAGTGCCAGACATTCTAGCACCACTTGAACTCATGAGAGAGGCTCCTGGAGTGGCAGGAGTCTGACCAAAGGTCAAAGTAGGAGCAGTCAAGTCTACATCACCAGTGATGGAGAAGTAGAAGTATGGAGCAGATCTGGAGTACAGAGCAGACATCCCGATGAACTCCCAATCACCAGAGCCAGAATGAGATGCTGAAGAGATGATACTACCAGATGTATACCTCATAACAGCACTGATACTTCCTTGAACAGATGATCGTGCATATACACCAAAGGTTACGAAACTATGGGCCTCTTGAAGAAGGGTCTGATCAGCCATCATCTTGAATGCCCCACCGAAGTTCCTGTAGTCAACCTTCAAAACATTATGATCGGGATATAAGCCAGTATCTTCTTCCAATAGAAACACATTAGCATTGGGCGTTGCAGCACTACCGCCTTCCAACTTCCAACCAGGCACGATACGGTTTGGCTGAGCACCCGTCTCGTCAAGCTCCAGACCACTACTACCTTTGAATGAAGCATTCCAGAATTGGTTGACTGGAACTGGATCCATACCAACGCTTTTTGCATTCATGACATTAATGTCAGGGTTCTTGTTGAAGTCTGCTTTGATATGAGTGTGGCCAACCAACCCATTGATTACATTACCATAACTTGACTCCTCAATAATGATAATGGGTCTAGACAGATCTCTATCACTAGCCTCAAACCGAACATTATCCATCTTGACATTCGTTGTAGCTCCGGCAACATATAAATGTGCAACTTCACTGTCTCCAGGCTCAACACAAATACCATAGAATTTGTTATCATTGCAGTCATCATCAGAGACTGCTTTAATTCCATAGTGAAAATCTCCGCCTGAGATTGCACCACCTACGAATGTGTTGGTACTGTGTAGTGTGTAAACAAAAGAGACAAATTTAGCATATTCATATACACAAACAATTGAAAGTACACACAAGACATGCACTTACTTGACAAAAGATCCCGTTTCAGCATACAAATTAATCCCAGTATGTGCATGCCTCAACCTAAGATTCTCATAGTAACCATATCCGACACCACCATTATTTGTTGCAATTAATGAAAGAGCATCTCCGCCAACAAAGTAATATATGAATACATTGGATAATGCTACACTCTCTACAAGCTTTCCATCACCCTTCACGACCACTCCTCCCGCTGCTTTAATATCAGGACACCCGCCGTCGTATTCTCCATGATTATACGGCCAATCATAAACTGCTAAATCACGCATACCACTAGAACTTCCATTTATCTTAACAGCATAGTCAGTACCACAATATGCAATTGTTGATCCGCCAGCGTCAAATTTAATCGCTAGAGGAGACGAGCCATATCCTTGACCTTGCAATGTGACTCCTGCTGGTACAACTATTGGCTGGGTTGTAAAGAATATACCTTTGGGTAAGATGACAGTACCCCCTGATGAATCAGTAGCAGCGCTATCAATTGCAGCTTGTAATGCAGACCCATCATTTGCTTTGCTATCTCCAACTACTCCAAAGTCGGATGCATATGTAAATGATCCTACTGATACAGACTCTTCTGTACGTCGTGATAATAATGCATTATCATCCTCTACTAATGATGTATTAATCTCGGAGAGTTCTAATACCTCGGATAATTGACGAGAGAGATTATGAATTTGTTTGTTTTGATTTTGATGAGCCACAAGTAGTGATACGAAAGCAACAAGGGCGGCTATTGTGCCTATCGATGTTGTTGCAATTGTCATGATATCTGTTATATATTATTCCTTGTATGTTTATTCAATATCCAGATATATAAAGCTGATCGTAAACCTCTCTATTATCAGACAACAACTCATACCTATCAATCAGTGAATGAAAACCAAGCCCAATTTTTGGAACACATTCGAAGGGTTTTGGGGTCATTATTTGTCGGTACATGACTGATGTCACAAGCATAAATTGGGGGGAAGACTAGGCACAAGAAGGATGTTTCCTATGTATTGTTAGTGTACAGGTTAGGTTAATATCACTACTTCCCCTTCCGCTGCTTCTTTGCTGCTGGCTTTCTATCACCAGTATATTGCCGCTTATTATTATCTCCTCGTGATTCTGCTGGTAGATCGAGTCCACATAATCCAACTGAGATTTTGTTATTGTTACTGATTCCAAGTATATCAACACCAATCTCCTGTCCTACCAACAGATTCAAAGGTACATTTCCCATCTTTGAGCGATGAACAAGTCCGTCACACTCTAAACCCAAGTCAACAAATGCCCCGAAGTCGACAACATTACGAACAGTCGCTACGATATTGCGTATGGGCAATTGACTATCTCGTAGCTTGTCAATCGTAGATGCATGAGTTAGGAGAGTAGAGCAACCAGATGTCGACCCTACAGACGAGGTCTTTTGCTCAGTTGCCTTCTTTCGAAGCCGCGGATCTGGACTCGTTATAGAAAAGTAGAGATGTTCAATCACCGTCATGCATCTGTCTGTTGTAACATTAAACTTGGTAGATGCCTTCTCTGCGGCAGCTTTCCATTCTTCCTTTTGTTGTACCTCTGATATGCCAACCTTGACTGAGGATGGGGTAGATAACTTCCACTGCAATTCCTTTAATAGCCATCTTGCTAGATCATATGATTCAGGATGAACTAGTGTAGCATCTAATGCCTCACATCCACCCGACGACACACGAACAAAGGCTGCACTATTCTGAAACGTCTTGGGCCCCAAGCCGGAAATCTTTAACAAATCACTTCTTGATTTTAGTGGCCTTGCTTTCATGATCTTCTCGCATAGCTTAGGTGTCAATGAAGGTACCTTTTCAAGGATTGCAAGAGAACAAGAGTTGATGTCGACACCTACTTCCGCCACAGCATCAACCGACGTCAGACTAAGCTTCTCGTCTAATATCTTTTCTAACACATCATGTTGGTACATACCAAGTCCAAGGGATCTTGGCGGTATCTTCACCAGCTCATTCAAGGGATTCAAGTATCTATAAACAAGAGAATATAAGTTATAATATGACAGTCTCGGCAACGTGAAGAAAGATGTACATACTTGTGTTGCACTTACCTTCGTCCAATGGAAACAGCAGCAATGGCACCCGGAGATTCGTCTGGGAATTCAGCACTGGCCTGCTCTGTCACAGACCATACACTCGCCCCAGCTTCACTAACTAGATGAACCTCTATTTCAATATTATCATCTTGAGCCGCTTCAACAAGCAAGGATCTCGCTTCTCGAGTACCATGCCCATTACCCAATACTACCAGAACTTTAGAATTAGATATCTTTTGAACATTTCTCAGTAATGACATAAGCTTTGCTTTACCACTATCTTTTGCACTACCCAAGAACTTTACAGTATCTAATGATACAACTTTACCCTCATTGGATAATATAGCACATTTGATACCAGCTTGAAAACCTGGGTCTAAAGCAATCAAAGCTTTGTGATTCTTTACAGTTGATGGACTGCCTGACGGCTGGCAGTTTTCATGAAGCCTTACAGAAGTAAATGCACATGACGACTGAATCACAAGGGTAGAGTACAAACATAGATTCTACTTTACAACGTACCACGAATGTCCTATCTCTTCTTTCTTGCCTTCTTTCTTGGGGTACTCTTCTTCTTCTTCTTGGACGAGGTAGTACTTATATTGAATCCAACTTCTCTCAGGTAGCTTCTTCTCGGTAAGAAACGAGGCTATCTTCCCTAATACATCATTGCCAAGCGCTTCTGCATAGTTGAATTGCATATTGGATTGCAATGAACAATAGATATGCACAAATTTTTAATGATCGATGGGGGGATGGATGATATGATAACTCAACGGCGGCGGTGTATCTCCTGCGGCGTGTAGGATGTATATGTGCTATAGTGATATACTGCACAATATTGATGTATAATGTTGGTATTTTATTTGTATCAAGTTAGACTTTAATAGGTGATGGATAATAATAATGGTGCAGAGTGGTGCAGGCATATGATGTGCTTGCTCTTGCTCTTGAAATTAATCTTATTCTTACTCTTACTTTTGAGATGGTATTGCACTTATCCGATTTTTAGATGGTTGATTACTGATATTTGCAACAAGTATGATGTTTGTTTTATGAGATCATAACCTTTCAGTCATTCATTTCTTCTTGTGCTGCTGGGCGATTCTCTATCCCATCAATCACAACATCTTATTAAGTACCAATCGCTTGCTATGTGGTTGTTCCGCCGTAGTATACATATTATTGTTGTTTTTGACAATAATGCAGATTGTAGTACATAGTTACTAAATACATACCATTGCACTTCCTTGGTATATATAATTGGTAAAATAGTTATGTGTTGATACTGATTTTGTCGCCACCATTGATTGTTGAATCTG
>Ga0075439_12444_pt1 | contig 15205 bp, 13 predicted proteins | sample MintriSingleCell_FD_74264 | JGI IMG/M metagenome (GOLD analysis project Ga0075439, IMG submission 74264) | Marine eukaryotic communities from Monterey Bay, USA to study complex ecological interactions - Minidiscus trioculatus JGI Plate_4_G5... | ecosystem: Environmental > Aquatic > Marine >... | reverse complement strand
ATTCTGAAAATGGTGGCTTTAATAATGATGATGATACCCTGATGGGGGATGACACTAGTGGTGGTATATTAAATGATGAGGAGATTAATGAACCAATGGTTATAGTGCTGATGAGGAGAGTAGTCCCTCAACCATTACCACCGCAGTATCAAATACGGGAGGGGCTGAATCGGTAGTAGTGAGTGATGAGTTAGTATTAGATGGGGATGAATTACAATCATCCCATTTCAATAATACGGCAGGTACATTAGCAGCATCAGCGGCAGATAATTATGTCCCGCCGGCTGCAGATGCACATGGTGGTGGGGCAGTTACCTACCAAGAGACGGAGGCATTAGTTGCGCAGAGTCTATTATCAATGGCAAATGAGCAGTTCATATCTAGGGCCGCCTCTGTACGTCCACCGGCAGTTGGGATGATGTCTATGAAATACACGAAGGAAGGAGAGTGTGAGGGGGTGGTATGTGAAGAGGATGATTTATTAATGTTTCAGCGTCCGACAGTTGGGGATGTCATGTCCTTGAAATACGAGGGCACGGGGGGTGCTGTTGGTGTGGTATGTGATGTGACGCAAGACAAGCTATCTTTAGCTTTTGTTAATAGTGAAGGTGACGTTGACCATGTTGAAAGAGGTGTTCCATTCAATGATAAGGATTTGAAATACTTAACGGATAATGGGAATATCAAGAAGGGGACGGTCCCCGAGGGTTGGAAAGAGTGGAAGCTTCCTGAATCTGATGATACAGATGGAGAAGAGGAGATGGTAGCTAGTGATACCGAGGCAGAGGATAGTGATTCCAGCACCCTACCTCAAGGAGTGACAGCACATGGTACTTCTTACCAAGTTCGAGTAGGCTATCAAGGAAGTATGCGCCACATTGGAACGTTTCAAACTTTAGAACAAGCAACAACGGCAAATGAGATTGCACGGAGCATGCTCAAGAAAGATAAGGGACTACAGCTCTCTGCTGAGGAGTGTCAACAGAATATCAAGCTAGCAAAGGAGGCAGCCTTGACCACAGCTATGCCAGATCGAAAGGAGAAGCTCCCAAAAGGAGTGAGGGCAACAACAGTAGGCAAATATCAAGTTGCAGTATGGTACCAAGGAAGAAACAGTGCCATTGGCACGTTTCAAAATTTAGAACAGGCAACATTAGCCAGTGAAGTCGTACATAACATGCTCGAGAAAGATAAGGGCCTGCAACTCTCTACTGAGGAGTGTGAAAGGAACTTCAAGCAAGCAAAAGAGGCTGCATTGAAGGGGAGTGGGAAGAAAGTTATGCGGAAGAAAGTAAGGCATAACAAAGAAGGTGGAACTCCCAAGGGCGGGCGGAAGAAGAAACAAGGTGGAACTGCCACACCTCAAGATAATGATATCATTGTTGGAAACAACAATGCAAATAAAGCAAGAGCTATTTCAGAGTCTTTGTCCCAGGTAATCACTTCAAAAGTTAAAGCCTATGCAAATGCAGAAGGAGATGACGCCAAGAAGATGGTGGCACAGGTAAGGAGATTGCAATATTAAACTCTTACGTTCCACCATTCCCTATTCAAGTTCTCTTCTTCTTCTATTACTTTAGGAGTGTATTGAGTCACTTGGCAACGTACGTATCGTGGAGAAATACCACAGAGATAATTCACACACGGTATTGAATGAAAGTGAGAGTATTGCATATGTACAAAGGATCTTCAAACGTAGAATACGTGAAGGTAAACAAAGTCGTGAAAGGACACGCATAGCACGAGCTGCCGAGTCAGCAGATACAGCCAAGATGATGCGTCAATTAAGTGAGGAGTATAGTGCCCGTGTTGCAGAGGGAGAGGACAACATCAAAGCCAAGGATTTACTTGAGCCACCGATAGAAGTAGTACCCGGAAAGGATAAGAACGACCGTCCAATAGTCCATTACAAAACACCCACCATCGACGATCCATCCAAAGTTGATGATGCTGATGTATTGACAAGAGATGGCATTGGCGAGGGGAAGTGGTGGTTCAAACCTGCACGGATACATGCCACTCATGTTCCTCTTGAGAAAATGCAACTGACGGATAACAAGGTGATGGTCGTGCCGAACGAAATGATACTAAAACAGACACAAACTAGCTGTGACTTGAGAATGTTTGGCAAGTCGAATCACTCAAAACATAGCAAGTGGTACTCTGGTATTGGCATGAAGAACTCAATTAAGTTTATCTTGAGACATTGGAAGAATTGCTGGCGTGATGGAGAGTTAGTCGAACTCTATCTACATGTTTACTTTTCTACCAACAAGGTCTATGATTCGTCCTTCCAGTGCAGGCTCAAGGAAGGCGGCATCAGTCCACCTTGTGCTCTATTATCCGGATCGATCATCATGGGTGAGGCTTGTGCTGTTATTAAGGCTACACTAGGAAAGGATCGAAAAACTCTCTCCGATACAACATTCAAGTTCATCCGTATCAACCGTGATATGAAGACTGTAGTTGACTTGCCTCTTGATGATGATAGTTTGATTGTTACTCCATATGAGGTAACTACAAAGCCTAGTGAGGAGATCAATGAAGGAGCAGTAGCTTGGGATGCCAGCCGTGAGACAGAGTACGAGGATTTTACCGAGGAGGAAATCTGGGAGCGATATGAGCGTGAGCACGGTACATTCCGCAAATAGAGGCTCGTACATATTATGAGAACGATGGACTTGTCATTGTCATTTTTTTCTAGTTTGCACATCTTATATTTTCGAGTTGATAGTATAGTTGTGGATTGTTAAATAATTTATCGATATATTATTATGAGAATGATTGATACTATTAATTTGATTACCTAAACTGTGAACGAGCAAGATGATAGCGTTGATAAGTGACGTGCGTGTGGGGGAGGCAAGAAGGGGAGATGATTAAAAATATATATCGGTATCCCTGGGTATCCTTTGCAAAAAGCAGACAGTGGAGTGAGGAGTGAACTGATATTGATGTTGTGAGTGGTGTTATTTACGCTATGTTTTAACTGCCTCTATTATAGGGGAAAGACGAAGAATATACATAACAGTGCTCGTCTAATATTGGCGGGGAGCTGATATATCATCACACGGTGCCAATCATACGGCGGAGAGCTCTGAGGATACCAAAAAAGATATCACATCACATCAAATCAAACATCATCTTGTATTGAACTTTGATATCTAGTTCCGTGGTGTATCATTTATACCTACTTCTCGTATTTGGACAGATCTAAATATTAGTTGCAAATAGATTAAATCTATAGATCAACACAACGATATGATAACAATGGAGAGCTTCTCTGAAGATACACTATTCAACATTACATCATATCTTACCTCCCATGATATTTTGAATTTAGCATTAACTTGCAAGCACTTTGGTGGCAAGCCAAAAGGTGTTGCTGCCACTGATGTATCTAAGGAGAAGAAGAGGAAGACAAAGCGTCGTAAGAAGAACAATACAACAAACAATGACGAAAAGACAAGTGCGGAACGACAATGGTCATTAATGGAAGAGATGGCAAAGAGAAGAGTTGATGCCACAAAGAAGAATACAGATTGGCAAGAAAAGTGGAAGGGTACTGATGTATACAAACTAACTCGTCGTACAGGCAATGAATCTTGGATAAGAGTTGATAATTGTATACAAAAGATGAGTTCTGAATTGGTATTTAGTCGATTCATTGGCAATAGTTTTGTTTATGTGAAGAAAAATCCTTCTCATATCCAAATGAGAAGAGCTACGAGTGATATGCCAATGGGCAATTCAATTGCAGTATGCCAAAATGTTATGACTGAAGGAAGGCATTATGTAGAGTATACGGTGACACGGGAAGGAGCTTTCTCTCCAGGTGTTATATATCCAATTCAAAGCTGCCAGGAAGCCGAGTTGTTCAAGAGCATTCCAAGCTATGAAGCTGAAAACAATTTCAGCCCTGCATCTTGGGGAAGGTTATGGGCCGATGTCATGGAAAGGCATACTCGTGTTTGCAATAATCAGGGGTGGAATGCTTCATGTTTCAAAAATCAGTTCCTGTTTGACAACGAAGGTGCATATGTCTATCAAAGGATTTCTCTCCGACAAAAGGAACTGTTATGGGTGTCCTCCTTGATTTTAATAAAGATATGATGCAAATATATGTTGATGGTAGATGTGCCGCGACATATAGCGGTAGGTATTCAGGGGGAAAATATAGCTGGGGGGTACTACTAGATAGTGATAGTAGTAGCTTTGGAGGAGCTGTGAATATTGAACGAAAACCTCCTCCAGTGGAGGTTGAGGTTATTAGTCCACTCGTTTGATATAAAACGGTAATCTAATGTTAACCTTATCATCATACACACCAAAACTCTACATATTATCTATCCAGTTCCGGGGATGATCTCTCAAATGGCACCGAACTACTCATCACTTTCATGAATGGATATGTCCTCGACATTCTTGATATGATATGCAGCTGCTGCGATACACTAACAGGTCCTCGTTCACCTGCCAATTCAGCTAAATCTTCTGCCACATTCCGAAGTACATCCGATCGGAACCGTCTTCTACTTTGCCATAAAATGTTTCGGCATTCATGTATGTGTAAAAGAAGCATACCGAGATCTTCTGCCGATAGTGTTTGTGAATTGTTATTCTGTTTTGTATTGGCTACTTCTGCTGCTGCTTCATTATTAGTTGATGAGGATTTAGAAGATCCCCACTCGAGTGCATTTGGAGGCGGGGGTGGATTGTCTCTCATCAATAGGAGCCGTTCTATGTCCAAGATTGTTTGTCGGAAGTTAGAATATATCTCTTCCTTACTCTTCCCCATTTGAAATACAGCATAGAAGAGTAGACGAAATCCTTTCCGTATGGCCAAAAGTAACATGAGCGCAGGTGTCATTCTATAATGATATGTGCGTATGATATGTGCAAGTGAGATGTAAGAACAATACCTAACAGAAGCAGAGAAATAATATATACATGTAGGGTACTCACGCTGCAATCTGCATATTGATTTCATTGCTCCCCATGAGCTCATCCATACTGACAAGGGCACTCAGCAGCTCTTTCTTAATGAACTGCATCTCTATAAGTGACATTCTAACAACAGAGTTAATCTCATATATATGCTTGATACTTTCTTCAAATTTCTCTTCAATGAGGCTAATATCCATGGCCTTATCGATCAAGCAATAAGTTAAGGTGAGAAAGAGACAAAGAACAACCAGCACAACTTAGCATATAACTTCCCACTTACCTCTGATCTTTCTATCATTTCAGCCTCGGGCATCGTGGGCATATTCTCTTCTAACCATGATCGTATCATTCTCTTTAGACTCTCTATGGCATCAACACGAGCCTTACGGTCTGTAACATCTAACCTTCCAGATGGTGTAAAGAGCTCCTGATAAATTGAGTTGATTGGTTCTGATACATGATCTCTGTATATATCACCAATCTTTGACAACAATCTCTTAACAATATAGATACCACCATGCTCCTTTGTAAGTTTGTGTAACACAAATGCTCCAATCGGAATGCCTGCAGCAACAAAGTACCAACGTCGACGAAGTCTTGATGGAGGGCGTAACTTATTAAGCCTCCTAACTCTTTGTTGCTCTAAATGTATCTCAATACTTTGTAAAAGGGCAGTTACTTCGATTGACATCTTGTTCAGGTCGGTAATAATAACATGAGAATCACTGTTGTTTGGTAATGACACATCTTGTGCCCAAGTTGGTAAATCATGTGTTGTTTCTTCATCATTATCACCCTCTTCTCCGATACCGAAGTGTCGTCGTTCACGAGGCCAGTTCTCCACAAACGGAAGCTCCTTAAACTTACTATTGGGAAGAGCTCGGTATAGTTGATCACGAATCACCCTCATGGCATCGATAGACCACATTGTCATATCATCTTGATCTACCATAATACCCCCACCTGGTAAGTTAGATACGTTGGTTCCAACAAGGTTGGAGTGGTTGAATATCTTTAACTGTGTTGTAGATGATGATACATTCCCGGTGCTTTTAGATGAGGGAGCTTCCATACCTCCAAGCTCACCGACCTGTGCATCATAGAGGGTAGATGAAGGGATTAGATCTAGTACCCAATACAATCAACATATACCATAAGTACGTACCACTGAAGCCCATTCACCACCAACTCCTCCACCCAACATGCCCCACTCCGCCACACCCTTACGCCAATTGGCTCTCCATAAATGCTGCTGCAACTCTCCAATCACAGCACACCGTCGTGCCAACACAGCCTGTAATTGACTAACCTTCTTTCCCGGTAAATGTGGAGAATATCCAATTTCACTAAACCAAACAGTCGGTCCGGCTTCTAACCAACCTAAGAATGGACGTTCCCATCGTATAGTCCAATGGTGTAATGCTGAATGTAGTTCGGTGGCTTCGTCTAATGCTAAGTCTCGATAGGCACGGAGTGTACCTTCTGCTAAGCGTGCTGCCATTTCGGCATGTATTGCTTGATGATGATTGGTATTAGATGATGAATATGGGGTGTTGTTGTGGTTTGATTGATTGAGGTTACTATTCATATCTCTGTTATTATCTACCATAGCACTAGGCTTGTTATTATCAATAAACGGCGAACTATTAGCTCGTCTCAATGATATGGGAGAGAATGGTTCGACCGATTGCGATTTATGTACTACTCCAGGTGAGGCACGGGCAGGAGTTAACGAATGTAACGAGGCATCATAGGATGGTTCTGAATCAAATGAAACATTTGGATCCTCTTCATTCAGTGGAGTGGGTGTTGCCATACCTAATGGATTGGGAGTTGATAAGGTTGGTATCATGGAAGGTGACGAAGGCGGTTTAGATTTGGGAGAGGATGGTTCCGCAGGCAGTGGTAATGATGGATGTTGCACCTTCTCCTCTTCTTCTGATTGATCTGCTTTTTTTTCTATTGATTGTTCTGCTTCTTCTACATCTTCACCACTTTCATCCTCCGCCGCCTCATCTTCAGCAACCTGCTGCTGTACCAATAATAACAAGTTCTTAACAGCTTGTACAGACGCCTCGGAAGGTTGACTCTTCTTCCTTGACATACTTAATTGTAACAATTCTCTACCTCGTTTTTCATTCTCATTCATAGTATTATCATTCTCCAACAACTTACTATTATTCATATGCTGCTTATAACTTGTAATCCAATGCAAAGGAGGCAAATACCCACTCAACACTCTAGTCCAATTTAACAACAGATTATGTATCCAACTAAAACTATATGAATAATAACTAGATGGGTAAGATGAATATAATAATAGATCGGTATCACCACGTCCTATTACTGCTTGGTATGGATTAGAGGGTTTAGTTGACCAGTCGAATTTTGAGGATGGTGATTTTGTTGGTGAGTATTGTTTGTTGGATGTTGAATTGTTGGTATCATTCTGTGGCTGTGAGTTGTTGGTATCATTATCTTTATCAGTAAATGGATTTATTGATGATATAGAACTCATTGTGTTGGACACCGCAGTGGATATAGATGATGTCCAATTGTTTGTTGCAGACTGCTCATTACTGATACCTACTTCAGATTGTTGAGGTGATGTTGATAACATCCACTCTTTAGCAGAATCAACAGTTTGCCATGCCTGAGATACCCACGAAGATGACGTAGACGATTCTATACTATTCGATTCTTTAGATGGCACTGGTAAGGATGGTTTACTTTGATATGAAGCTAGCCATGACTTCTTTGCAGATGATGTTTGTGCATCAACATTAGCATCTGAGTTGCCAATTTCAATTCCGGAACTACGCGGTGTATCATCATCACTATCACTATCATCTAACAATACCGAACCAAAGTATGTCGAACCACCGGTATTTACCATCTCGTGATACTTTCTATTTGATGATTGACGTTTATGCTTCTGACGTTTGTTATTTGATGCATCAACATTATGAGAATTGTTGGTTTGCATTGCAGAAGGATGAGTAGAATCAAGTTTACGATTGATAAAGTATCCTAATAGACTTCCTGGTGCATTATTATTACTTTTGTTAGCATTGTTGGAAGTATTGGTAGTAGTTGCAGTGGTATCATCATTCCTACTCATTGTTTGCTCTAGAGAGAGATGGTGCACAGATGTGTTCACTCTTTTTTTTTGAAGTAGATATCTAACAAACCACGCCAGTAGATATCACGAAACCTATATCATTTAAAATAGCATTGAATACTGATCTATTCTCTTTATCCTTGGTATACCAAAGCATCGATTGCAATACTTATCGACTCCATGCTTTGCAAATTCAGCACTTCTCCACTCGCTTGGGCTCGCTCGCTCGCTCATAGGATACCTCTTCATCCTTTGCTCTATGTACCCGCCTGACTTACTGACATTTTTACTGCTATTAGATGAACTAATGCGGACGGCAATTGCAGCAGAACAAAAGCAGTTCGTATCGAGGATAAAGGAGATATATCAGTATTTAATCCTCTTTCGATTAATGTAGGTGTGTGTTGGTAGGATTAATATTGAGGCCACACCAAGCTTGCAAAAAAGTACACATCTTGTGCACCTTTACTCTATTGGTATATATATAGAATAGGTCATCTTGTATACAGACAATACTCATACCCATTGCAACTTTATGTTTATTAGTATCAAAAGTGTAGATTTACCATGGTTACAACTAAAATGGTAAGCCTTGCAGAGGCTATTGAAATAGAACGTAAAAGGGAAATAATGGCGAATAATAAGGGTATCATCTGCTCTATGAGAGACAATCATGAAAGCTTTAAAGATTTGATACTATGTCATAATAATTCTAGTTACCATCAATACTGTCTTGTGGGTAACGGATGGGGTGATGATTGGCAGGGGTTGGGTGAGTTGGGGGGCTGTATCGGTCGAAACACACATTTGACACATTTAAAACTTTATATTGATCTTAATCTCGATGACGACGATGACTATGATGAATATGCTGAGGCTGAACCCCAAGCACTGCCAGAGAATGAGCCTCGTATGAAGCAAACTATATTGTTTTGCAAAGGATTAGCAACCAATACCTATACAACGCCTATATGTGCACGCATCCTGCAACATATTTAGGTTGTTAAACCCCTTCCTCAAACAAAATCCAAATTTAAATGAGCTTGTGATTCATGATTGTCAAGGTTGTTATCAATGGTGGGATGATTTGATATCAGCTCTACGTGATTGTGTATCATTAAAGTGTGTTAAAATTAACAATATGGAACTGATGGGTGAAGAGAGTGGAGAGATATTTCAAACTCTTCGTATACATCAACCACAACTTGAGGTACTTGGATATGCTGGTAATGACCTCAACAGGAGGGTGACTACTGGAGTAGATGAATTGGCCAATCTTCTACGGGACTCTACTCAATTACATACCCTATGATGTTAGCCACAATGTTATCGTTGGTGAATCAATACAAGAAGGTTTATTACCATACCTTGGCAAATTACAATGTTTGGATCTATCTTGGAACATGCTTTCAGCTAATGGTGTTAACGGGTATCAAGCCCTTGCAACATTGCTGGAAGATCCAGCACGTCATCTCGAGGAGCTCTATTTAAAAGGTAGTGGATTGCGGGATGGAGTATTGCCCTCCTTTGCCGCAGCTTTGACTACGAACCGTACACTGAGGACACTCGATCTTGGGGACAACTCGATAAATGCCGCAGGCTGGACTCTCTTCTCCGATGTGTTATGTGACACTTCTTCTATCAACAATACGTACAATTCAAACCACACACTTCGGCAGCTTGTCACGGCTGAGGAAGGTACAATTAATGGCGAGACTACGTTTCATCTTCGGGATACACTACCAGAGATAATTGAACAGTACCTGATCCTGAATCAAAATGATGATAGAAAGAAAGTTGCAGCTATGAAGATTATGCAATACCAACGGCACAATATCTCCATGCTACCCTTCTTTGAATGGGAGTTGAAATGTTTACCAATTGCTGTGCATTGGTTTGATGAAGCGCCAAGGAGTATTCAGGAAATTGAAACGATTAAGCTTCAGGCAATTTATGAATTCGTCAGGGGTATGCCAGTGGAAAGCGCTGATGGTTATTTTGGTAGGAAGAACAAGGAGGGCAGAAGGGAGAAAGAAGTGAGTAAATAATTTTGAAGTAAGGGAGAAGACTTCATAGGTATATAAACTAGTATGAAATAAACTATCAAATCATCGTCTTCTTCTTATTAAAGATTTATGTACTTCTTAGATCATTTTCTAATGCTCTTTTGATTGGTTACCCTCGTGGTATCTCTATACGATCTTGTTACAAAAAATACACATCTTGTGCACTTTTTATAGGCAATGTCATTTTGGACGGGAAAGGTGCTATTATAGTTCTATATGATGATAGATATTAAAGGTAAGTCAATTCTATTATTAATTCGCTGTCATAACATCACAACATACTATTCAAGAGTACATATTCTTTGGGGCATTGGCCACATGATCATTTTGCTTGATCCAATTCTCAACTACCTCGGCTAAGATCTGGCTACCTCCACCACAAACAATCTTGACTGGGATTACAAATGGATACGTACCCTTCATTACAATCTCTATCCAGTCTGGTAGATGTTTGTCGAGTCTATATACTGCTTCGTCGGCAGTCAAGCCATGCAAATCGATCATTATATCGTCTTGTCTTCTACCACGGCCGCCTGACGAGTGTTTAGTTGTCTTGTATAGATTTGATACCTCTCCGACTTGGATAATGAATTGTGTCTTACCTGCCTTACCTAATAGTTGATCGTCACCGACAGGATTGTCTACTACTTCCACGGGTTTATTTGCTTTAGATTGTATCTTCTTTTGTTTAGGCTTGGTCCGTTCCAAGTTCATAGCATTGAGTCGTTGTCGTATCTCTTTGAATGTAGGCTCAGCCTCTTCGTATACCTTTCCAAGCAGCTTGGAATGCTCGACTTTCAACTCTACTTCCGTCTTTTTAATAACCAGAGGCTGTACTACCCTCTTCTTCTTACTCTTTTTGTGCTTCTTTTTCTTATTCTTCTTGCCTTTGGGAGACTGCTGTTTAGACTCTCTCGTTATTGGTTCTGATGGTGTAGATTGAATAATTGTAATTTCCAATATATCATTATCCCCAATGCCTAATTCACGAGGTGTCTTTCTACCAATACTGCTCAAGAAAAGCGTCCTATCTTTATATTTGATTCTCAACGATTTGATAGATGTGTACCTATCATGTGCATAGTTCGTTAGGAACTCAGTGAGAGGTTCATCTCTTGTTGCTACTTCTCTGCGTGTGTTATTGCCTTCTTTACACTGGATGACAATATACACGGTTGTATCCCTGGGCAAGGTTGAACTCAAATATGATATAAAATCCCGCCGAGTGGAAAGCCAGGCTTTGTGTACTGCACAGAAAACCGGCACCTTTAGCAAAAACTCATCAAGACAGCCTTCGGCACAAAGGAAGAAACGACAAAGACGATTAAGACCCACGGTGTCCTATATCAAGTAATTCATGTAAGATATCAAAGAGATAGAACAGTTGGAAATAAGTACACGCTACTCACTGAGTTTGGATCGAAACATTGCTTTGCTAAAGCAAGTTTGTATACATAGTCCGCTATTTCACGATTTGTAATCCACTCCCCGTCTTGGATATGACCGGTCACCAATTTCCAAGTGCGGTCAGGGTCCTCTAATTCCCATATTCTGCTAGGATGAATAAAAGTAATAAGTGTCCTACCGATTCGCCGCATGATGGGGTCTGACAATCTGTCATTTGCTAGCATAAGACCAATCCGTGATGAGAAATGATTTTCTATTTCATATTGCAACTCGTCACTGTAATCTTTTGGAAAGTTCATATTACTTCTATCCTGACGAAGACCCCATGCATACAAATCATGTGCTCGGAGGGCATCTGACAAATGGGTAAAAGTTTGTTCCATTTCATGAATTGTTGTCGCATACCATCCTACTTCCCTTGCCCATCGATCGGTTGAGTCCTCATCAACTACCCGTTTAACTCCCTTCCGATCTGATTCCTTAATACGCTTTGATAATACATACTCTTTGTCTGTGATCACCTGGTAGTCTCCAATGTCATCTAAAACACCCCCATTATCTAATAAGATGGTATACGTCCGACTAGGGCCATATCCATCCATATCTTCGTACTCATTGTATGTTATAACTTCACCATGCTCCCAGGATGGTTCATTTATATCAGCACAAGCATATACCAAATCACCTTCTTGAAAGAATGGTTTGAAAACTTTATATCTTGCTCCATCTGAAACGAGCGTAAGCTTCTTCTGAGTTATTATATTAAAGGCATCATCCAGTTGCTGATAACAATCAGATAAGTCTTCCCCTGTTGTTCCTTCCACTTCAGAGAAGAATAATGTTGATCGATCAACTTGTTGTTCAAGGTGAATTGCTCGTAGTATAATTGCATTTACTTCCTCTAAACCATACATACTATCAATCTCACATGTATATACCTTAATCAAATTCTTAAAATATAATGTAAGATCATTCTTGAATCCATTTAGTTCCATGTAGTATCGCTTCATATATTTGATAAACTTTTCCTCGTCATACTTATGTGACTCGTTGTCGGGGTATTCCACAATAAACTCTCCATCATCTTCTAGATAATCCGTAACAATGCCATTAAAAGCTAAATGCTGATTGACAAAACTCTGCGGGTGGTTCTTCATAATTGATGAAATGATATTTACTAACGTTGTATCATCGTCTGTTCTTTTGGGTACTTTGGTTTTAACATATATTATAGCATTATTGAAGTTGTTCTCATCTGCACCAGGACCAATTCCAATATCCCCCACCGTCTCATTGCGATGTAATGGTTTACCATTGTATCTAAACTCATACATGAGTCGACCAATAATGCATGGTGTGTGTTGATGACGTATATATCTATCAAATAGAGTGTATGTATTCTCATTCTCCTCTGATTGTAGTTGAACAACATTGCCATCTTCATCTATAAAGTTAATATATATTGGTGGATTATTTACTTCTCTATATTTGTCAGCTTCACCATGAATCTTCCCCAACATATCTTGAAGTTCTGCAAAGAGTTCAGTATTAACTTTCTCCTCCTCTGACTCTGACATGTCGGGAAGCTGAGCTTCAGTATGTTGTTGTTCAGACGACATTCTCACAGTCTAATGACGTACCAAAACTCGTAAATACCATATACCTACTATAAATAACTCATAGACTAGATAGAAGTAATAAGGTGCACAATATGTACAAAAACCGCACCAGTTGATATCACGAAATCTTCACTATTCGAAAGAGCATTAAATAGTGATCTATTCTTTTTATCCTTGGTATACCAAAGCATTGATAGATTGCAATACTAATCGACGTTATTTTCCGCTACATATCGCGGCGGTGAGATAAATTTGCCACAAGTCAGTGAGGATACCCCTTGGTATCCGTTTTCTGGCACAATAAGTATGAGGCGGCAACGAATGCGGAGTAGAGAATAAAAGCAGTTCGTAGTATACCGACAATAGGGGAGATATATCAGTATTTAATGCTTTTTCGATTAATGAAGGTCTCGTGTTGCTAGTATCAATATTGAGGTCACACCAAACTCATTTCTGCTATTGCAAAAAATTACACATCTTGTGCACCTCTAGGTGCACCTTCTTTGTGGCTTTGGTACTAGAATAGTTCAGCTCGTATACCGACGTATAATAGATCAGTCTTGACGTTATTTCTATCAATAGTGGTGCCGTTAGCTGATTGTCTTGGCGTTTATCCAGCAGTTTACATTCGGTTGCAAAATAGAACCGCCATCTTGTGTCACCTAACTACCTGGTATTGACATACTACATTTTGACACAAATTACTTTGATAAACCATTACTGAATAGATCATGAATAGTGGAATCACCGAACGTGAACTGAGGGTAGCAGAGGCAATGGCAGAATGGCCACCAATGTCAGCAGCACAACAAGAGAGTGTGCGTTTAAACAACGAATCACAAATTATTATAAACTTTATAGATGAAGATGGGGAGGTATCGCGATTACAAACAACAAAGAATGAGGGAACTTCCCACCTATTTTATACATATGCACGATATTGTCACACACCATTCTTCCTCAGCCGAGTTATGTACGAATTTACATATAATGGAGAGTTGATTCCATTAGATGTTTATATTGGAAGTATTGGTATCGATAATAATGCTATTGTTTATGTCAAAGCAAAATTACCCAGCAGAACAGATTTCAATAATAGAATCGTTCCCAATATTCCATCGTTCGTCAAAAATCACCCCCGTTACTTCATCAATCAAAAAGTACTGGTCAGTACTGGCGGTGAAAGTTCCGTTCTCTGCACCGTAAATGACTACAGTATAGATACAAATTCATTTAGCATAGTGACGCCTGCAGATGGTGAAACATACAAACTTGATGCAGATCAATTTATCAAACTCCTACAAGATTATTACTCGAATTCGAACTTAAATGGATTTACTCATGATATCAAAATGTATTTAACAGTCTTGTGGTCAATATGTGAAACACAAGTATACAAAATAGATCCAAATCAATCTCTAGATAAACCAAATGCAATAATACTACGGATAATTAAGATTAGGCAACAAATATATCGGGTATTGAACTTCATACATGAAGTTAAAGATCAAGATGAATGGGGGGAATGGGAGATACATATGTTTAATTACTTCTCTGGTAAACTTGGAGAGGATTTGACATCACTAGCCGATAGGAAGAAGAGACATCTATCAAACTTCTCATCCCTTCATAAAGTGAACAAACCATTATTTGAATTAGAAGTACGAGTCTGGGTCAAATGCTGGCCAAACAACGATAAAACACTTAAACCTTCTTGGGAACTCGGGACTATCAAATCATTTGAAGAGCATGAGGATATTGATGGATATGGCCCTCATCGAGTTTATATTGTGAAGTTTAACAACAGGGATCTTCGAACAGATGTTAATGTTGAGGACTATCAAGTTATACCAGATGAGAATTACATCGATGAATCCGAATTGAAAAATTGGAGGGGAGTCAAGCATGTAGTTGACAAGGACTCGTCGGATCAATGGGCAAGGGAAGTAGGTTGGTTTACTGTAGAAATTGACGGGTCAGAAGACCCGTTTGTTTATCAGTCGGATGCTATTGAAGCAAGCAAGGTAAGAAACGATGCCGAGCTT
>Ga0075439_11565_pt1 | contig 15220 bp, 13 predicted proteins | sample MintriSingleCell_FD_74264 | JGI IMG/M metagenome (GOLD analysis project Ga0075439, IMG submission 74264) | Marine eukaryotic communities from Monterey Bay, USA to study complex ecological interactions - Minidiscus trioculatus JGI Plate_4_G5... | ecosystem: Environmental > Aquatic > Marine >... | reverse complement strand
ATATCCAACGACCATTCCCTAACTCTAGATAATATAGCACCCAATCCAGCATAATAAACTTGTATGGCTTGATCAAAATCTTGTGTTTCTCCTTCACAACAAAGTGAATCACCCGTACGAATATAATTAGTTATTACCAATGCCTCACTTTCCGATCCACCCATGGCTTTGAGGAATTCATAACTTTCAAATATACTAAATGATGTTGTATTAATGAAATATCCCTCATTATCTTCCAAGTCTTTTTCTATAATTGGTGTCTGCGGTGCTTGTTGTGGGGGTTCTTTGGCAGTATTCAATCTATCATCACTGCCAACATCAAAGCTCATTGTAGATGGTAATAAAGTATTCATCAATACATCATTATTATCATTATCATAATCAACACTTCCCTTATTACTAATAGTACCATAATCTGATAATGTTGATGACGAGCCTGGGTGTAACGGTAGTGGTACCTTCTTTGGTGATGATGGTGGTTTATCATATGTATTTGTAGTTGATGATGTTGATGGCGCTGCCAATCGTTTCTTCAAACTGCGTTTCATCCTTCCCATTCGACCTGGAGACATGCCTCGTGTTGTATTTGTACCACCAAAGAAAGATGGTGCACCTACTTGTGAATCTTTATCCATATGTAATAAGTTGGGAGATGATGCATATTAGATGGAGTAGTAGAAGATGAAACATTGTTATCAAGCTCATCTTGACTACCACCCGTAATACTTGAACCAGATACTAAACTTTTGGCAACATTATGAAATGTTTTACGTAATGGACTTGCATCTCTATTACTACTTGTGGTAGTATTCTTTCGTGCAGGTGATGGTGATCGATTACGTATACGACTTCCACCCGGTGATAGAGATCGGTTACGTATACGTCCTCCTATACTACCCAATCCACTTCGACCTCTACTTGTAGTACTACTTTTGCTACTCTTGGTAGGTGATCGGGGTAATATCTCAAATCCACCATTATCTCCACCACTAATACCACTCTTTATACTTTTAGGTTGAACAATAACCTCAACCCCTCCTGCATCATTATTATCATCTTGATTCAATACAGCAGCTGCAGCATTTGATTGTCTATTTCGTAAACTAGGTGATCGTGAACGTACATTCTGTTGCCCAGTAGTACTGCTATTGTTATTAATCTTTTTACTAATTGCAGCTATTGATGACTTAACACGTCCACCGAGTGGAGATGGTGCTCGTAGTGGAGATGCTGATCGGATATTCTTCTTCTTTTGATTTGACGGTGGATCAGGCATCGAATATTGCTGTTGTTGTGTTTGATGTAAGTCTAAACTGCTCTTTCTTGGTGGAGTAGTCGGATCATTATTGTTGGTGGATGTAAACAATGGACTTGGCATCTTCTTCTTTAATCCACTTCCATTATTACCAAATCCACCACTAGACTGATTAGATCGAGTAGGAGAAGAAGGTTGCTGCTGTGACTTATTCACTCCACCACCAATACTACGCTTTGGACTAGAAGGTAAGAATGATTTCAATTGATCCTTCTTCTTCATCTTCTTAACGGGGGATGGTGTAGTAGTGGTAGTGGCAGTAGGTGTGCCACCAGAAGTAGAGCCAGCACGTTCAACACCATCTAATAAAGTGAATGCATCTGTATACCCCGGTGTTGCTTGTGAAGATGGTGATCTATAACAATCATCGAATGATGATGTGCTTAAATTCATTGGAGACTGTAAGTTGTTATTGTTTGACTTTGTTACCGAGGTCTTTGCCACAGGAGTAGGATTGTTGTTAGGTGTAGTAACAGCACTACGTGAGGTATATATACTACCAGTACCTCTAGAACTCGTCGATTCATGATCATCACTATCCATACTTTTAACTGGACTTAATCCTGAATGATGTGGTTTCGCAGTTTATGAAGAAGATGAAAGAGAGGAGATAGTAACTTTTGTTAGTATGTGGTTTATAAAGGCAATCAAAAGGAAAACAAGTAGTTCAAACGAAGTAGACAAAACACCGAGACTTCAAATTGAACACACGAATTCATACAAAAAACAATACAAACGCGGACTTTCCTGATGTAAAATTATTCCACAATCTACCACCGGCTGATTCAGATCTTCTATGTCCTTGTTGTTGGTTAGGAGTATGTTGGTTTCTAGGTGACGCTTTAGATTTGTTTGGTTGATTTCTATAACTTGCTGTTCTTCTATGCTGCTGCTGTTGATTATTAGTACTTTTACTACTACTTAGTTGTTGTTTGTAATTGGTAGCGGAATTAAATGATTTAGTAGTTTGTATTGGATGAGGGGCTCCTATTGAACTTGAAGTTTGTGTAGTATTAGTATTGCTTGGCGGTGGTGCCGAACGGCGCAAGTTCTTGGTACCACTAACAGCAGGTGACCTGTTATTAATACCTTCTCGTAATCGAATTGAAGGGTCCCCAGTACTGTTATTACTACTGATACTTCTTGCACCACCCTTGAGAGAAGTTGTTATGGAGAAACCACCACTTGTAGTTTTATTATTGTTGTTGTTAGTACCAACACTAGTACTGCCCTTATGGGAGGCATTATGGTTTGATGTTGGCATAGTTTAATAAAGAATTTTGTGGTATGATACGCCGATATACCGATTGTATGTGTACTCCGAAGAAGAGACTTATCGGTGTATGTTTTGTAAGAATAGGTGGTTAGTGTTTAGTGCACCCTTGTATTGGATATATTGTGTCTACACAACCTAATAAATCAATCCAATGGCTTACAGCACAGCTAATTCCCCCTCTTGTCATCAATTGAAGAGTATTCGCCACCACCATAGAGACATAGACTGTACGATATGAAGATAAGCGGCGAAAAATGCAGCGGAGCAAGGGAAAGAGGTTTGAGATAATTACTCCCTTTTAGCGATCTGTTGTCTAACATTTTCGTGGTCCAGTCCACTCTCAAAAGTTAGTAAGGTGAGGCTTCTAATAGCACCGCAGAGATAGAATAGCAGGCGCAATAATATCGATATTAATAGTGTTATAAGCAGTAACAACAATCCGAGGCGGTAGAGATATAAAAAGTACTCGTAATTTAACTTTCAATCTCAATCATTGCTCACACGAAAATAACCACCACACAAATATACTTACTTACCTCAAACAATAATAACAATGGCAACAGCAGTAGCAAATCGTCCCCGTCCATCCAACGGTGAGACATTACAAGAACGTAGTAAGGGTAAAGATGTTCGTATATCTAATATTGTTGCTGCCAAGGTAAGTTACTGTATATACATAATTGTTGGCATTGTTTTTTGGTTATGTGGGGTGTGTTATATATGTGGTGCTTGAGTATAAACTGCGTGGTATGGTAATGGTGTATATTAATATTGGTTGCAATGTTTTTAGATTGTTATATGGCGTGGCTTAGTTTAGCAAAGGAGATTTTGCAACCAATGATATCTGCAGTGTTTGCAATAAGGACAGGACAGGAGAATCAATGCATAATTGCTATTTGTCATTTTCAATAAAGACTATTGATATCTAACCATTTATTCTTATATCCTAACCACAATTGCCAAACACGCAATACATTAAATGCAAAAACACAATCCCCTGTAATACTCAAACACTCATTACAAAATAAAACACCAACAACAATAAACAGGCCGTGGCAGCAGCAGTACGAACCTCATTAGGACCACGCGGTATGGATAAATTAATGCAACTCCCAACAGGCGAGGTACTAATTTCAAACGACGGGGCAACAATCTTATCAAAGATGAATGTCCTCCACCCTGCGGCTAAGATGCTCGTAGAATGTTCACAATCACAAGATATTGAAGCTGGTGATGGGACAACATCCGTAGTTGTTTTGGCAGGTGCATTGTTAGATGCATGTTCTGGATTACTAAGTAAGGGTATACACCCGGCTATGATTGCTAGTTCATTCTACAAGGCGGCCGAGCAATGTACACAGTTATTAAAAAAGGCTGCCAAGCCTGTTAATATGAATGATCGTGAATCATTAATCCATGCAGTATCGACATGTCTATCATCCAAGGTTGTTTCACAGAATAGTGATTTATTAGCTCCATTGGCTGTGGATTCAGTATTGGGCATATTAGGTGATAATCCAAGTGAGGCGGTGAATGTTGATTTACGCGATGTGCGTATGGTTGAGCAATTGGGCGGAACTGTGGATGATACGGAATTAGTTCCCGGATTAGTGTTTGACAAGGGCAGTACGAAGACTGCAGGTGGGCCTAGTCAAATTGAGAACGCCAAGGTTGCCTTGATTCAGTAAGTTTGTTATGATACTGGTTGTTTTTGTTGCGGATATGTGCGACCTCTTCTTTTCCCACTTTCTAACCATCTCCCAATCATGATGATTTTAGATTCTGTCTCTCGGCACCCAAAACTGATATGGATAACAATGTTGTAGTAAGTGACTATGCTGCCATGGACCGTATTTTACGTGACGAGCGGAAGTACATTCTAAACATGTGCAAGAAGATCAAAAAGAGTGGTGCAAATGTCGTACTTATCCAAAAGAGTATCTTACGTGATGCATACAATGAATTGAGTTTACACTTCTTGGCCAAGATGGGGATATTGGTAGTTACGGATATTGAAAGGACTGATGTGGAGTTTGTTTGTCGTACGTTGGGATGCACGCCCGTGCCTCATGTTGATTCTTTGTCGCCTGAAAAGTTGGGTAGTGCCGAACATGTTGGAGATGTCGTCCTTCCAGGATCGGGGCATAAGGTTGTCAAATTTGTTGGAGTTGCAAATCCCGGCCGCACTTCTACTGTCTTACTTCGTGGTTCAAATGAGTTGGTATTGGCCGAGGCGAATCGTTCTGTGCATGATGCTCAGTGTGTTGTTCGGTCGTTAGTCAAACAGCGGTACTTGATTGCTGGCGGTGGAGCTGCCGAGACTGAGGCATCGTTACGTTTGAGGGAATTGGCATTGGAAACTACTGGTATGGATTCACATTGTTTCAAGGCATATGCTGATGCATTAGAAGTTATTCCATATACTTTGGCAGAGAATGCCGGTCTCAAACCAATCGAGATTGTTACCGAGTTGAGGAAGGCACATGCAGAGGGAACCATAGGTGCAGGTATTGATGTAAAGCATGGCAGTATTGCCAACATGTATGATCAGAATGTTATTCAGCCATTGTTGGTGACTACTAGTGCTATCAAGTTGGCAACTGAAACCGTGTGCATGATTTTGAAGGTAAGAGATGTGTTTGTGTATATGTATGTTTGTTTGTCTTGCTCTTTTTGTAGTTTAGTGCTATTTGACGTTAACTCATATTTCATACTGTTTCCTGTGCATATCACAGGTTGATGATCTAGTTGTGGTAGTCTAAGTATCCAGAGGAAGTCGTATATGTTTGTCGGTTTGTCAGTTAGTGGGGCATAAAATAACATTTTTACTTTCATTCTCTACAAGACCCCTCCTTTCTTTTACTTTTCTAAGCCGTGTACTTTGTGCATTGGGCAATTTGATGCGCATGTATTAACACGGACTCATTAGGAAACCTCTTCAAGGAGAGTGGGAGTTGGACTACACTACTATTGGATATATGACGTCATCTACCACATCCTTACATATAAGACTAATCATAATGGAAGACTTATCATTTTGTGAGAAGTCCTTCTCACCTGGTCAGAAGCGGTTTGAATATGGATTCGTGTATAGATTTTTAGTTTTAGTGTGTGATTGAGAGGCTCAACCTCAACTAGTACCCTACTGAAGAATTAGCGTTGTTGCATACTAGGTGTTGTTATCTCTTGTTTATTGTTGCAATAGGTAATATATTATTATTTGTTACCGCCGCCTACGGAGTTGAACGAGTATAGCAAAATCTCGAATCATATTCTTTGCAAACAACCGCCAACAACAATTGAGTTGATTGAGAAGGAAGGATTGTTAGTATTCCCCTCATACCATTATATTAATGCTACACGCAGAGAATAATAATATGGCACCAAGCGTCGAAACTATGACCCTTCCATGCAATACAAATTCATTATTGAACGCTGCCGCCGCGGCAGAAAATAAATTGCCACAGTCTACAACAGAAAAAGATATGAGAGTTACAACATCATCATCACTGATTTCAACAGCACAGAAACCAACAGCTAAACCAATAGATAAATCCGCCAAAGCTGCTATGAGTACCTATGATACTCCTAAACGTCCTGGCGGTACGTCGGTTGTAACCCCGGGTGATGAAGCTGATACTAATAATAATAATGAGGCTCCCACAGAACAAAATATCTCCGAGGCTAGAAAAGTATCGATTGCTAATTCTACCACTTCTACTACCGATAATAATTCGATGGCTCCTCCACCAGCTGTTGCAACAAATCAAACAGTTGCTGTAGCTGCTGCTGTTGCAAAATCTACGGTGCAGAAACTTAGCAAGGCAATACCAGCTCCTACAATCAAATTGGATCCTCGAGTTTCACCTCGGAGTGCTGCGCCCAAAACTATTATTAAACCAGCTACTACAGGGAAGCAGGTGGAACCTAGAAGTTTAGAGGGTGTATTGAAGAAGGGAGAAAGTGCTACTACTGCAATACGTCAACAACAATATCAACAACAACCACTTCACTTACCAAAAGTACAACCTCAACAGTTATTGGGAGCAACATTAGTAGATACATCAAAATTATCAGCAGTGGCTGAATTAGCAGCCGCTGCTGCTCAAGCGGCAGTACAGGGAGGTGGATTAAGTGCATCACTCTGTTCAACAACACCCACGGCAATTACGAAAACTATTAGTAATATTCCCCCGCCGTCTTCATTCTTGGCTGCACAGATTAGTCCCTTGAGGTCTTCGTCACGTAAAAATAAGGGAAGTAAGATGAAGGAGATATTAGCTGCGGAAACTGCCACTGATTATTCTCCGAAGAGGTCTGAAACACCCCCTCCATCTGATAATGGTGCAAATGGTGATGTAAGTTTTTATTATTTTTGTATCTTATATTTTATGTGTTATATGTTTTATAAAGGTTTTCTAATTTTCCATACTGTTTATTATTCCCCAATTTATCAATATTGATACAGCAAACCAAGCTCTCACCGGGAATGTTCCAATACCCAAGTACGCCCAAGGCTCAATTTATGTCGGGACAACCGCGTACTACAAGTAAAGTTGCCAACATGTCCTCGGGTATGACGCCTCGAGGATTGACCGCGGGATTAACACCCACAATGAACTTTGCTATGGATTTTGGTAAGGGGAATAATAGGAGAGAGGATGGCACTCCGTTGGATGCTGGTAATGGTACGTTTGTGTTTTTATTATTTGTAGAATGGATTTAATATTTTATTTTGTGACTTGTTGTCCTCACGTAAAATATATTTCCTCTTGTTTAGTTTTTGCTATGTTACAATCTCCCGGTGGCCAAGGATTGTTCTCCCCAACGGGTGGACTTAATTCCTACTCCGGCGCCAACACTCCTCGTGGTATGTACGGATTCAATGGTCCCATCAAGTTAGAGGCCGGGGGGGATGTTGGTATAAATACTCCCAAGATACCCGCTAATCAACAGAGTATGATTAGTATCTCGCCATTGGCCTCAATGAAAGCAGGAGGGAGGAATAAGCAAAGTGCCGCTGCAGCAGCTGGTCATCATACTATGGGGGCACCCGATACTCCTGGTAGTATCAACTTTAGTGAAGTATTTGCAGATTCCCCCGTCAAGAATGATGGTGGTGCGAGTGCTCTTCATACGGCACAAGGGGCCATCCACTTGGATGATGATTTGAATGCCTTGCTCCAGCTTGCCGAGCATGCCACACCCGGTGGTGGTGGCGGGTCACGGCCCATTCAATTCATGTCTCCTTTGCTGGCGAATAGTTTGCGTAGGGCAACCTCCGAGCAGCCGACACCAAGCGAGATCCATTTGCCCATGTTTTCTGGACCCTCAATCAGTCCCAAGTTTGGTCGCTCTGCAAGTGCTAGTGGTGCGGGGGGACGGAATAATTTCAGTCCTCCTCAACTGTCTATTCGATCGTCGTCTGCTGCTCCTGTGGGTGGTGCCAGGACATCGACGAGGAAGAAGAGGGCAAAGAGGAAGACACCGACTGATGTCACATCGGATGAATTCTACGGCCAACATCATCATGAACAGCAACAACAACTACACCCTGCAGGGTATGGTCATCCCAGCATGACACATTATCACCACCCTCACATGTCTGCTCATCCTTCGGCGGCACATCATCCTTACTATCAACAACATCCTGGGTATCATGGAGGGCAGCCTGTCTCTCACCACCCCCATGGCAGATATGGTTACCCTGGCCACACAGCTCCACAACAACATTATGACTATCCAGATCAATACCATCACCAACAAGAAGAGGATGACGGTTCAACTGAGGATCCATCTCCTGCTGAGCAACCTGCGAAGAAGAAAGGAAGAGGCAGAGGTAGACCCAAGGGCTCTACAAGTAAACAGCCAGGGCAAACTACAAGTAAACAGCCAGGGCAAAGGGGAAGACCAAGAAAGGATGGTACTCCTGCTCAGCCAAAACGAACTCGAAGGAAAGCGTCACAGCCCAAAACTGCGGTCGCTCAACCAGTGGTTTCAAGGCCTGCCCCTTCGTCTTCAAGGAGAGGAGAACCATCTGCGCTAGTCGGTCAGTCTATTGCGGACAAGGTGAAGACATCCAGAAGATCTCCCCCAACTATCCAAAGCGCTCCTATCCCCGAAGTTGAACCAGAATGGGCACCCGCCCCTGCCAAACGTCAACGGTCTCGTAAAACAACGCCTAAAAGGGCTGCCACCAAGCCTGTCAAGAGGAAGAGGGCTTCCACTAATGACAACACTGTCTCGAGTCCCTCCGATGCGCGTCGTATCAATGATGCAATCCATGCTGTGAATGTAGTGTATGGGAAAGACAAAAAGAGGAAGCTACAAGAAGCTACATTGCGCGGTGTTACCTGCCGACCGTCTGGGAAATGGCAAGCTCAACTTTACTTTTCAGGAAAGTCACGATACATTGGTGTATTCGATAACAAGGAGAAGGCCTCGTTGGCATACGAGATTGCTCGCGAGGTGCTCAAGGCTGATGATCTTGAAGCGTCAAGCATGAACCAAGATGACGTTAAGAATGCTGTCGACTTGGCTCGCAAGGCTGCTCATGCTGGTATTGTTGATCTCGACGAGTAATTATACATACATACCTCCAAGAAGAAGATGTACATATATTGAGGTACGGGTATAATAAAAATCGGTCATATTCGGGTTTCATCATCAGCATAGACTATGTTCTAATACAAACTACGCATATATTGTTGGGATATCAAGAAGTGTCGTGTGTGCCTATTACTGTTCTTCGAGACAAAGCTATGCTGGCACACGACTGTCAATATCCTATCATAGGAAAAACTATGAATTGTACTTGTAACCAATAGAGAAATGAATCACTATCATAGACTATTTCTATACTATAAGTATCATACATCAAACATAGCTACTCGATTTGGATGTAGGGTTAACCCCACTTGCTTCAAGAAGGTATCCTATTATGCGACATTTCGACAAAGGACCGATCTTATTTTTGTTCTGAGCATCATTTTTTTTTGCAGCAATTTGATGAGGTTGAACCATGGCATGATTGATAGCATAGGGTATTGAATACGACAGGAATAGTGAAGAGAGCATTTCATCTAAAGCGTGATACATCACTGCAAAAATATACGTGCAAAATCCCCTTGTATTAATCAAAATACAAGCAATTATAGTGCACCTTCTTGTGTACAATTTTCTCAACGCATCTCGCTCGACAAATTTGTGAGTAGGGTTTATCTAATTCGAGTAAACATACTTCGAATAATTAATCTCCAACCGGCCCTAAGAGAGATTGCAATAATAGATCGAAGCACTCATCGCTCAATTCTCATTGCATCATCTAAATGGCTCAAGTACTGCCAATGATGGAAGGTCGAAACTTTACGACCATGGGTGAACCGACGACGAATACAGAATATGATATACACGCACAAAGTCCTGAACAGGGAGAATTATCAGCAGAAGCCGCAGAGGGTGGCGTTGAACAACATCTTGGTCATCCGGCCATGACAGTAGAGGCTGGACAATACGGGGAGTATGGTAATACTTCTTATGCAGCACAGGTTGGTGGAGGTGCTACGGTGCCTGCATCTCAGGCTGGTGGATATGCAGGAGGAGCCTATGGTGATGGAGGAGAGAATAGTGGTGGAGAACATTTACAGGTAGACACATCTCATGTTGTTGGCGATGAGCCTGCAATATATATTGAACCCTCACGTCTAGCACAGCCGCTGAAGTTATTTATAGGGCAAGTACCCAAGAATTTGATTGAAGAAGACCTAGCCTTTGTATTCGAACCGTATGGTCGTATCCTTGACCTTACCGTTATACGCGATCGTAGGTCGGGTAATCATAGGGGATGTGCATTTGTTACCTATGAGAATGGGGAGGATGCAATGAAAGTGGCTGAAGATATGCATGGAAAATTCAAATTCGACGGGGCACCTTGGCCTGCTCAGGTGAGACCTGCTGCAGGGGAAGTAGATTCAATGCCTCTACCAACCTCCAATAATAGAAGCGATTCCGATTACGAAGGGGGTAAGTTTTTTTTAATACTATTGTGGTGTCATTTATTTTTTATTAATTTATGCACACATCTTGTGCATTTATTTTTTATTCATCCTTTTTCCTTACATTCACTCACCACCACCACTATTTACACAATACAGACTCATGCAAGTTATTTGTAGGGCAGTTACCTAGGGATTGTGACGAACAGCTCGTTCGTGAGCTATTCGAATCCTATGGAGAAATTGTAAATATTTATGTTATCAGGAAGAAAATGCATCAAGATCAAGCCAAGAATGGATGTGCATTTGTAAAGTTTAGCGAACGTGAAATGGCTCAGAAAGCTATTGATAGTCTCGATGGAGAAATACAGCTAGATGGAGTAGATAAACCCATACGGGTTAAGTTTGCCAACCCAGAAAAGCAGCATGAATGGCGACAGAGGCATAATGGTCCTTATGGGGGTATGCATCAATCACATGATATGTACAATCAACGGGGCAATATGGGAGGTGGATATTACATGGGTCACGGAGCAATGTCCCCAGTCTATCCCCAGGCAGCTACTCCAGAAGAATACTCACAGGCAGGATCAGTTGCCGATGGCTCACCATCAATAGCTGGCATGTCTCAAGGTATGCAACCTCCTCCACTCATGATGCCACCTGCATACCATGGACAGTCTCCAGTTAACTACCAAGGAGGTCCTATGCATCCTGGATATCACCAAGGGTATAATATGTACAGTCCATATGGTCAGCGCCCCCCTCCGTATGGTCCAGGCGGCCGCGGTCCTAGAGATGTAAGAGGTAGAGGGCCTCCTCCTCCAGTTCCTCCAAGGCCTCGTGAAGGTCCAGCGGGTGCAAACCTATTCATTTACCACCTCCCCATTGATCTCACGGATGCCGACCTTGCCACTGCATTCAACCCCTTTGGCAACGTCATTAGTGCTAAGGTATATACTGATAGGTACACTGGCGAATCGAAGGGATTTGGATTTGTCTCGTACGATTCCATCATGAGTGCTGAGCTTGCAATCGAACAAATGAATGGCTTCCAAATTGGAAACAAGAGACTCAAGGTTCAGCACAAGCGTGTCTCCCACAGGCCTACACAAACAGGTCTAGCCAACCCCGAACATCCAGATGAGCAACCCAGAGGAGGCAATATGCCTCTTATGCATCAAGGTATGCCTCCCCAAGATCAATACTACCAGGGTGGACCACCTGGCGCACAGGGTTATGATAGTGCTGCCAACCAACAGGGGCCCAATCAACCACCCCAACAGATTAGTGTACGATCTGGATTAATTAGAGATGTCGGAGGACTTGAGGTCGACGACAATGGAAGTGAACGCAAGGTGAACGAAAGCTAAGTATACCCCAATCATCTTCTCGAAGTGAAAAGTAAAGTACCTATAGTGATGGTACCTGTCTAGTATGTTTCTATGTTATTTGTCGTTAGTTCTTTGGAAAACGTGTGTATCTGTTAGACTGTTAGAGATAGTAAATAGAGTTTTGGATCTGCACGGTAATCTGAAGGACTTATAAGCTTAATTATAGTAAGTTCTCAATTATGCACCGATTGCTTATTATGCCTTCGTCTTTAGTCAACGTATTGAATACAAATTCAACCAAGTAGTTTATGTACGTGCCGCGTATCGTACCTTCTTCTATCTCACAAACTCAACAAATAAAATGGAAAGGATACCCCACGGTATCCTTATCTCTTTATTTTGATATCGTCGTGTGTTATGTGTTAGTATTATTGGGCTAATTGGTTGTTATAATTATTTGGAGGCGAATAGACATACACAATACCTTATATGGATTCCAATTTGCCAGCATTTGAAAGCCATGGTGGCAAACTTGAGGCGTATGACGATGGGCATATCCCAGAAACATTTCAAGAAGAGCAAACCAATGACGATGCTCTTAGTTCTTCAACTCCAAGGATAGTACGATATGATGCTGCTGTATCTACTCAACCTTCAAATGTTTATATTTACGATGGCATCCTTAACCCAAATAGCGCGCGGATGTTATATGAAGTCACCGCTACAAGTAGTACAATACCATCTCAACAAGAAGATATAAAACAAACTACTGACGGTGCACCGATGTTGCAAGGGGAGAGTCCTTGGGGTACATATGTTACAATACAAGAGGCTTTAGAATGGATAGAATGGAAGAAGTTAGAAGGAAATTGTTTACCTGAACATTATACACATGATAACAATTGCAATAACTTTGAAGAGTATCTGATAGCTTGGAGACAAAATATGATTCGATTTCGTAAATGGCAAGCACGAAGTAATAAACAGTCCACAGATGAAAAGAAGGAGGAGAATATGGATACAAACAATAGAGACGGCAGTGATATATACAGACAAGTTGAAGATATGGACTATATTCGCCATTCTCTTGCAGTTGAAGCTGTATCAAAATTCTTTCTACAAACAATACCTAATAAAGATCAAATTGGCCAAACCAAGATTGGCCAAGCATCTAAAGATACGACAACACTCTTTCAATCACCAGATTTTCTCCAACAAGCACATGGAGTTGCTGTTTGGGCTTTGTCATCTTATAGTGGCAACTCTGTTCAGTATCACATCGATTATGCAGAGCTATTAAGATATGAATATAATGTCACTGTGCCCCCATTGTATGCCGGTACTATCCAATGCAGCCAGCTTTGGAATGATCAGAAAAGACCGAATACTAATCAAAATCAAACGATGAAAGGTGGAGAGTTTTGTGTCAATCTTCGAGGACTAGATCACTATTCGGAGCATGGCTACAAGGGCAATATATCTGGAGATTCTAGTGGAGGTTGGAGAAGACCAAAGAATGATATTACTGATCAGTGTCCAAAAGGAATACATACAAATGACAATACTAAATGGGTGACAGTTCCCTACGCCTTTAACAGAGGTATAGTGCATCGAGGAGACTTGCCTCATTTGAGTGCTCCTGTTGAAAGTATTACTATTGACAATAACGCCAGCACACTTGCGCGAGTGATTGTTGGATTCAATGTATTTGGACATGATGTAGGAGAGCGTATCTCAAAAGCGCCAGAGCACTCAAAGACCTTCAGACGAAAAGTTAGAATGTATAGATCTACTATCAATACATGCAAACCAAAGGAGAGTAAGAATGAAGGGAATAAGTCAAGACAAACCGGAATGGATATATCTCAAATACGAAAGAACAAGGGATTGACAAAGCTTCTCATTTTAGCTAAGAGGGAAAAGGTAAAAAAAGAGTTACGCCGCAATCAAGAACAGCTGAGTTGCAAGATTTGGAATCGACTGCTGTTAGTAGAGAATCATGCTGATAAGAATGGTCAATTACTGACAGTGGCTGATATTGTGCATGAGTTTGGAAGTATCAATGATGATATTGACGGTTCGTGGCCGAAATCTATAGACGTGCATGTTCATTTACATCATTTGCTGTTGTCAACAAAAAGTACACAAGACGTGTCACAGCAACAAAATAAGAGTTTAATGCATAATCATTTCCAAGACAGTGAGGGAGTTCTTGGCTCTCCGGGTGCATGGTATTCCATACAAACTACTACAGCTATTGCACAAACAAAGCAAATGGAGGAAAAGAGGAAATTGATACCTCTCACAGCACTACTGGATATAACTCGAGTAAATTAATAGTTGTGTTTTATTATTGAATCATTTAATAGCAGCACTGATATCATTAGCTCTCTTGTTCATACCCACTCTAGCAGTTTGTTTTGTTGTTTCTCTCCTATACCAAACATTACCAATCAGCCGATCCTTCAAATTGATTACTATTTTCTGGTGTGATGCCCTTGGTAGCCAATAATTTACCCAATGGTGAATCAATTTTAATCTTTCCAGACATGAAGGGGTAGAATTTACCAGGAGGACCAGGATTCTTAATTAATTCCTCCTTGACAATGTCTTCAATCTCCTCACGTCCATGTGCAATATTGTATACAGTTTCAGCAACCTTGGCAGGTACAACCACAACACCATCTTGATCACCCACAATAGCATCACCAGGTCGCACAGTTACTCCACTAACACTAACAACTCCATTACATTCCCATGGCTGCATAGCCGCAGGTCCTTGACGTGCAGTAGTCGAATATGAAAAGCAGGGGAATCCATAATTGTTAATCTCATCAGTATCACGTACTGGAAGATGCGCGTTTCATAGTTTGTGAAGACGAAAGAGAGGTGATTGTAACTCATGTTAGTACATATGGTTTGTAAATACAATCAACTAAATGCAACGGAAGGCCAAAAACAGTAGCTAAATTGCCGAGACTTCATATTAAACACACAAGTTCATACAACAAAATGATACTAACGCGGACTTTCCAGAACCATCTGTTACCAATCCACCAATATTACGTTGTTTCAATCGTAAGAATTTAATATCACCACCAACACTCTCCCATGGACCCACTGAGGACATTACCAATACTTCATTAGGTCCACACTTCTCAAAGGCTTCGTACTCTGGCGATTCTCCACCTGGTGGTTTATCTTGAGCAATATCGGGTCGGGCAGGGACAAAGTTTAATGTTACCGCACGTCCTACACATTTATGTGATGGATCTAATGGACGGGCACCATCGATCTGTGC
>Ga0075439_13074_pt1 | contig 15248 bp, 10 predicted proteins | sample MintriSingleCell_FD_74264 | JGI IMG/M metagenome (GOLD analysis project Ga0075439, IMG submission 74264) | Marine eukaryotic communities from Monterey Bay, USA to study complex ecological interactions - Minidiscus trioculatus JGI Plate_4_G5... | ecosystem: Environmental > Aquatic > Marine >... | reverse complement strand
CGGTCCTTCTTAATCTTCCTGTCAACATCCTTGGAGAAGAAGGGATCAGCAATTGCCTCTCGAACAGAGCTGAATCGTTGCTCAGGATCAGGATGCAACAGCTTTGTGATAACATTGATAGCGAGTGTGTCATCCTTCTCGACATGTCTCAATGCCCTCTTTAATGAGTCCTCATCCCACCTGGCAATCTTAGCAAGGTTGGATGACTTGACTCGTTGACCACGATGGGAGTATGCAGACAAAGGACCGCCCACCACAGACTCATACACCATGTTGCCAAATGCCCAAAGATCAACAGCAGGACTAGCTGCAATAGCTACTATCTTGGCTGTTTTCCTCTCCTTATCATCCACCATTACATTCTCAACGGATATTGCCTCCGGTGGATGGTAGATACCATGCTTAGGATCAGTCTCATCTCCAATACGGACACACCCTCCTACACCCAACATCTTGAAAAGAGGTCCAAACTTTCCAACACTGTGAGGACCAAAGTCGGTATGAACTAATCCATTCTCGTGGAGATGTAGAAGTGAAACACCAATACGCCTCAATTCGTTGGAAGGATAGGCTTTACCTGCCCTCCTATAATCAAGCATTTGATGTTCAACCGTGGCATCAGCACCCTCCATCGTGATACAGTATGCAGCTTCAGCACTGGCATTCTGGTACGCACCGTGGTGAACGGTATGATGAACACTAATCACCGAGGGAACATAGTGCCTTGATAGATTGAAGTCCTTGCGAATCTTCAACTCACGCTCTACAATATCCGACCTCGGAGTGATCTTGGCAATCACATGCTGACCTTTTTCATTACGAATTAGTTTCAACTTGTCGGCAACACTCAAGTTGGCTTCCTCATTCATGATCTCAGCTCGTCCCGATGAATCAGACACTTGCGAAAGATCATCATCCCAGTCTTCAGTGTAGTCTTTACCCTCATCATCTTCTTTTCCATCGTAATCAGTACTAAATAGATCACTTTGTTCGGGTGGTGGCTCGTATCTCAAAGCATAGAAGATCTCAGTATCACTAGCACCATTGGTAAACGCAGGTCGTTGCTTGACAAGTTCGAGTGTGTTGAAGAGTCGAAGCATGACCCTGATTTCATGACGGCAAATGGGTGTTGCGGAGGCAAGGGCAATATTGCCCTCAGCGTCTTCCACATGTGCCAAGGCTAACACTTGTGGCTGTGTGCACTGCTGAAGGATTTTACTCACAACTTGGTAGTACCTATCACCAACGTTAAGCAAGATGTGATTCCATGAGTAGAAGTGAGGGATGAGGCGAACTTCAATCCTCTCCTTAAGGTCAATGGGCATGTCCTGTTTCAATAACCTGTAGACAATGAAGAGTGAAAGTTCGTTCTCTGTTGCAATTTGGATTGGAAGCTTTCCTGCTCGATCATCCTTCACGGTTACCATCTACAAAACAGAAATCATATACAGAGGGCATATTATGTGAGATATTGAATAACCTATACAGCACAAGAAATGTCAAATAGTCTTACCTGTGGTGCATACTTGATCAACGAAACAGAGGTTTCATCCTCGGCAGAATGACTAAGAGCAAGGAAGAGAGGACTATGACCTTCACCATCCATGACAACACTAGACCCTGGGAAGTGAGAAAGCAAAGCATCAATAACTGCAGGCTTGCAACTATTCTTCAGGGCAATGTGAAGAGGAATATCACCATACTGATCACGTGCTCCAATCGCTTTCAAATGGCAAGTAAGAAGAGTCTTCACAGAAACCACATCAACCTCAGATCCACAACGAAGTAACAAGTGTAAAGGCAACTCGCCATTCTCATCAGTACGACTGGCTGATGAGAAATGGAGTGGTGTACGCAGAAGCGAGGTGATAACTCCTACAGAAGAATACTTTTTACAGGCAAGGTGGATAGGAAGGCTACTGCCACCTGATGTCAATGTGTGAGCACCATCGGGAACCTTCATAGTCAAGTACTTGACGGCTTCAGTAGATCCACTTTCGGCAGCAACATGGATAGGGTATAATCCAGCACCATCAGCATCTTTAGCACCATTCTTGTACGATTCGTAGATGATCTCAAGGGCTGTGAGATTGTCAGTGTGTGCTGCATGGTGGATTGGAAGTCTACCCGAAAAGTCCTTGTGGACAACAGCCTTTGGATAGAGAGTCAAAATCATATCAATCAAGAGTGTCCAAGCCGACTCGTGTTCTACAATCTTGTGAAGAGGAAGTTCTCCAGTGGCTGGATCAGCTTCTTCCACTAACAAGGGGTTCTTGTGAAGCATCTTCTCTACCATGTACCAATTATCATCAGCAATATGACCAAAGAGGTCCTGGCTTTGAGAGCTCCAGTACATCCTCCAAACACCCTTCCTCACGACAGACATTCTATAGGCACTTTGAATACGAGTGGCTGCATTTTCCATTTGCATTGGACCAAGATGTTTCTGTGCACTTGTCATACGCATACAACTCTGAATCTTGATAGCCGCAGCCCTCTTGCGTCGGTAGTCATTAACAGCCAGCTTTCTTCGAGCTGCAGCTTGAATCTTGGCAGATGAGCCACCAACCATTTCATTCCTCCATCCTTCTAGGCAAGCATACGTCTCTGGGCGCAAAAACACGGTTCCATTGCACATTTGCATACCAACAAGAGCATACCTAGATGGAGCCAGTCTTGTCATAAATTCCTTCTTCGACTGAGGGATTGGAGTCTCCCATCCCTCTGGAAGTGGGGCAGGTGGAGGACGCTTCTTAACAATTGTCTTTGCTTTGGGTGCCGACTTGATAGCAGGTGATGCTTTCGTAGGGGAAGGAGATGGCGATTCATCAGTGGCAGAATCACCACCCTTCTTCTTCTTCAATGAGAAACCAAACTTCTTCTTCTTGCCACTACCAGGAGTTACAGGAGACTTCGGCTCGGGAACTGGATGTGGAGGTGCAGACTGAGGCATAGGTCGTGCACTTTCAGGTACCTCTGATCGGATTAAGGTTGGACCAGACTTTGTACGGATTCCACTTGGCTGGACAACTGGTGGAGCAAGTGATTCATACAAACCAGGCTCCCAAATATCAAGTGTCAACTTGTTCACCAACTTAGTCAACTCAAGTCTCCTAGCATTGATTAGGGCATTCCTATGACGAGCAAGCATAACTTTCTTCTTCTTCTTGGATACATCAGCAGTGTTGACATCCTGAGGATCACCAAGCATGTAATACCTCTTGAGGAAAGTACCATAAAGAGGTCGCTCTTGGTAAAGATGCTCTCTGTAAGCACGCTTGATGAGAGTGGCTGCATCTTGATTATATCTGAAGTATTTACGAGCCCAATGCATTCGAATTGTAGACTGAATCTTGATAGCAGCACGCTTCCTTTTTTCTTCCAATATGCGAATACGTTCTTCCTCTGATCTCTTGGCATCCCTTTCCTCCAAGTAAGCACGTCGAACTTTAACAGTACGCACAAGAGACTGAAACTTGGCAATACCATAAAATAGACCACGGACTCGTTTGCGAGCGATTGCACCGCGCATGCAAGATTGCATTTGAAGCACTGCCTGCTTCTTCCTCCGTAAGTCTGCACCTTCTTTATGAGTAACGCAATAGTGATTCTTGTAGCACCTCTGGATCTTAACTGCAGCAGACTTCATCTTCATGTACGCCTTGAAGTCCTTCATTAGAGTCTGTGTCTTCTTCGCTGCGAGACCCATACGAATCAAACACTGAATAGTAATAGCAGCCTGGCGTGCTCGCTTCAAGTATTGCTGAGCAGCATAACGACGCCAGTTCTTGGCAATCCTAGTCACGTTCTTTCCAAACTTTTCATTTCGGATGGATTCAATACACTCAAATGCCTCACGACGCAAGAAGACCTTGGTCTTACCCAATTGTAACCCAGCCACGGCACAACGTGACGAGAAGTCGAGTCTCATAAATTCATCGATATTCTTTGGTTGGGCTAGGGCATGACGATTTGTGGTTGAAGTGGGTCCTCCACCACCCATACGCTTGTAGATCTCATGCTCAATCTTCCAAACTTCCGTGGCTGTCCTGGATACCACACGCTTGAGTGCCTTCTGTTCATCCGTAAGATTGGAAGAGATTTCATTGTGGTAGGGAGACAAGTTATCTTCATCAACATCACGATTGGGGCAAATCATGTAGTATCGGGTCATAAAGATATTGTGGGGATAACGAGTGGGATAACCAGCACGGCTGACCCTAACAGCCTCAAGAACACCACAGTAACGCAACTGTTCAACAATATTCTTGGGGTCAAACTGATCTGGCAACAGAGCATCGTTCGGCTTGAGACAACGAACATAATGGGGCATAGTCGCATCGATACGAGCACGCAAATCTTTCAATGATTCGGAGAATTGCCTTCCAAGCGATTTCATTGCAATCTTGGCTCCTTCGGATCGTACAAATTTCTTGACGAGGGGAGTAGTGGATTGAGAGACGAAGAGTGTGTGAGCACCAAGTGTACTAGACAAAAATGTAAACACAATGCATCAATACGCTCACCTTGATATTACCGACCAACTCCAAGTCAGAACTTTCCAACAACTCGGCAGCAGCTGCAGGCAACTGATCCTTATTCTTCTCCAACCAATTGTCAGTGGAGTATTCCACAAATCCAGCATAATGCTCCACGGCAAACTTATTCCTCACCCTCTGGGCAGGACTGACATGGAATCGATCACTTGTCTTATCACAGATGGAGTAAAGACTTAGACTAAACTTCTTATCCGTACCCCAATCAACGATACACTGCTCATCCAAAATTTGGAGAATGCCAGTACGAGGTTTATCAACAAGATCAAGCACGTCCTGATTATCGGGGAAGGGGATGAACTTCCAAAGGATGCCCTCACGTTCATACTCCTGCTGTTCAAGTTTAAACACGAACTTGTTGAACTGCTGCTGCAATGTCTCGTTGGTGTAGTTAATACAAAGCTGTTCAAATGCATTCGTCTCAAATGTTTCGAAACCGAAGATATCCAAGACACCAATACTTGCCCCACCTGGGGGAACAATGTTAAGGGGTTCATTCGAAGGCCCCTCGGATATTTGACGACGACCAGGCTTGGGACGTCCTCCGCCACCTCCAGGCATTCGTCCCGATCCAGCGTTAATGCTGGCATTGATCTTATCGGCAATAAAGTCAAATGCAGCACCATAAATCGATTTGATTAATGCCTCACTTGCCTTCTCAGCCTGGGCTAGGTCCAAACTCTTGTGAATCATATCACCACGGGCGAAGATTACCTTGGACGTCAAACTTGCTGCAAGGTTGTCAAACGTAACGCCCAACAATTGAGCTACTGCCAAGGATGCCTCAGTCTCATCCAAAATAGCGCCCTCGCCATTCCTCTGTGTCGAGAAGGTCATGTTACCAGAGAACAACACAGCACAGACTAATCTCATCAACTGCTTGACATTGGCATCACCAAACTTCATAATACCCATTGCCTCAACCATCTCTTCGTGCATATCAACATCATCAACACCATCACGACGATCATATGTACCACTTTGATTCGTCATCTTAAAGTCCTCGACGGTATAACCACTCAATAGGAATTCATCACGCTCAACATCAGTGGCAGCCTCCAAGAATTGGTAAAACACGTGAAAGTTACGTTCACCAGGCGTTTGATGGATTAAACGGACCTTCTCAAGCAGGTATGTATCAATACTCGCACGCAATAGCTGACCCCGATCAGTGAATGCAATATTAATATACTTTCCAAAACGCGACGAGTTGTCATTACGAATAGTACGAGCATTACCAAACGCCTCAAGGATAGGATTACTCTGTAATACCTGTTGTTCAATAGATACATCCTTCTTTTCATTCTTCTTCGCGGATGAAGAACCTCGATCCTTCTCCTTCTTTTCATGATCTTCTTGACTCTTTTGACTTAACATTGCAAAATAGTTCAATATAATCTTGGTGGTCACAGTCTTACCAGCTCCAGACTCTCCTGAACAGAGGATGGATTGATTAATGGGCATATCAGCCTCATCCGGCTTCTTTTCCTTGGACCTATTGCGCAATCCACGTCCACCGCCTTTACTCATGGTCTTCATTTCAATACCACGCATCATGGCACGGTATGCATCATCCGCAGCCTGATAGACATGAGGGGGAAGTGAACCATTTGGACGGTGTAAGTATCGCTTGGGAATAGGCTGTCCATCATCGGTTAATGGGATATTCTTATCATGGGTTATCCTTCTTCGAGGGGATTTCTTGTCACCATTCTTGGTGGGTGAAGGGAGGGCGGCAGGATCATCTCCAATTGCTGGGGCTGCTCCACCATACATCTTAGCCTCACCCTGTAGACGGTAGAGTTCCATTAATCCCCTACCATAGACACCTTCCATGGCCTGTTGTTATAATGAGTATAGTAGTATTGTATAGGAGAAGGTTAGAAAAAAAGGATTAGATACATAATATAGACAATTGGAATGCATAAATCAACATGTAATGATAATCAACTGCACTCAATACAAACACCCCCAATACAAACATCACCAAAACAAGTCAATAAAACATTGAAAAAAAAAAGAAGAGCTCACCTTGAATGGATTAATAGCCAACACAATAGGACCAGTATTGGTATAAATAATATCAGCATCATACCGTAATCGCAATGCATGTAAAATAGCAGGTTCATGCAAGTGCGTCAAACCAATTAAATCGTCAACACCCCCCGTAATAGTATCATTAACATTCGTACGAGGTTGTCCAACAGCTGGATCGGGCATATCATGTAAATTTCGTGTACTGGCTACATTCTTATTCATGGCATTACTCTCACCATAGAATTGAATACTGGATGCTGAGCAACTCGAGGGCATATTACGAAGCTTAATGTCTGGATGTTCCTCACGTGCACATAATGTGTCAATGTGTATGATTTCTTTAAAACTTGACATCTTGGCATAATATCCTGATACGCCACGACCATAGCCACTGGTATTGGCGAGAGTATCCTTCATGTTAGATCCCTCTTCTAATCCAGTAAAGTCATCAACTATTGTTAGTTCAATCATAGTATCCTCAATTGGCAATTCATCACCATCAGCCCCCAAACCAGCCCCACTAGATGAACTATTACTAGATTCTTCAACCTCTGGGGGAGGAGTTGGTGATGTTTCAGCATCAGCAACCAAGGTAGTATAACGTTCCTTCACTTCGTCCATACGTTTCTTACGTTCATCTTTGGCTAATGATCTATCACGCATAATAGTTTGAAGTTCTTTACGACGTGCATCATCTAATTGTTTCAGTAGGGCTGCTTTGCGATCTGCACTTGCTTCACCATTTGAAGCTCCATTACTTGCAGGATTAGAAGAAGACGATGAAGGTGCTTTAGTAACACGACCATATGCATCCTTGGTTAATCCACTGCCATTGCTTTTATACTTTTGTGGTTTGGGTATAGTTTCCTTACGTTTAATCTTTGCAGGTAACCATCCCCATTCAGATTTAGGTGAGCGGAGCCATACGTGTGCTCCCTCTTCCATAGTTGTTTGTTTGTTTAGTTAGTTAGTTGGATATTGTTATGAATATAATAGTGGTAGATGTATGGTATTGCGGTTATAATGAATCAATATGTTGTGTTGATTGCATCAATTATGATTTATGATCCTCTACAAGCATGGGCGGGGCAGTAGTAGAACACCAGCAAGAAACAGACTACTGCCCTTTTATGGTAGCGATCAAACGTGAGATTTTGGGTCTTTGGCGAGAGCTATGTAGGACTCGTTATTTAGTGAATGAGTTTGGTGTGAGGATGCCTCAATTGACATGTAGTGAGGTAGTAATGATTTCTATTATGTTTACAGGAGTGACTGCGGTTCGAGTATTATTCCCTTGTCTCTCATCTTCTATGAATCATCTACATATGTAGTCTTAAACGCTGGACATATCATTCTCAAACCATTTCCTATTGGGAGTGATGGGGTTAATCAAACGTACAATGTCCCAGTAACCCTTTGCCATCTCCTCAATAGCCCTCTTGTAATGAGGGTTAGTACGAGAATGTCCAATGAAAACAATCACCCTCAATCCTCCTTGTCCATCACTTCGTTGGCCAAGATCTCTGTCAAAGTATTCCTTGATAAGATTCACCATGACTTGATTCTGTTCAGTCTGTTGTGGACTGTCCCAGATGTGTACAGGGTGTTGACGAATAGTAACCTTGCCCTTCTCATCGAGACGTTGCTCATTGAGCTCCACCGTTCGCTTGTGCTGATCATCCACGAGGTAGTAGATATGTCCCTTCTCATCATCACACTCATAAGATATGTCGTTGAGTGGACTTGTTGTAATCTCAGCATCCGGTCGGTAACTTAATCCCATGACTTCTTTGTTAGCACTTGAAATGGGGATATTAGCGTTACGTATGAATTCGATACATATATCCTCTATCCTTGCATTTCCTGTAGCAAGTCTGTAACATCGAGCGCAATGATTTCCAAACATTGGATCACGTGATGATTGATATACTAATCGCGGTTCCATACCACAGTTTGTACATGTGATCCGAGGGCAGCATTTTATGCATCGTACATTGGGTTTAGAATATCCACGCTCCTCTTTTGGATCAAGATGTGTGCATTTGTTGCAAATACTGCAATTACTACGTCTTTGGTTATGCTGTACACAGAAAAGCGTCATACGATTTGAATACATATAGAACTCGTAATGATAATTCCAAACTGATTCGCCAAACTTTTGGGATCGTGTGACGCTGATCTTCATCTGCCTCATCTCCTGTCGTGTTTTCATCATGAGCAATGGGTCTCTGAATTCTAGCTCAGCCGTCTCAACCACTGTATTATCATTGTATGATCTGATTTTTTTGAATTGGCATTTATCAATGTACTTTTTTGCAAGTTCTGATTCGTCAATAGTATCAGTTGTTTCGGCAATGAGTGGACAACCCTCCAAATTCAAGCGGTTAATGAGCTCAACCTCCTTGTATCTACTACCACTAATATTATCACGTGGCGTTGCATTTTGCTTCTCTTCTTCTGTTGATAAATCTGCTTCTGCTATTAATGAATCAAATAATTCATCTGCCGGTACATCGTGTAGTGTTATGGAAGATGGTGTTGATATTAACTTCTCTTCATCCGCTAGCAATGAATCGAATAATACAGATGGTGGTACATTGTGCAGGTTCTGCTCCTCATTCTATGTACAAAATACAAGAAGTTGAATGAATACAATGAGACTTATATCTACAACAATTACAGCACAGACGAATATTAAACATAGCAAAATAAACATACCCTTGCACCAACAAGCGCCGGAGATGGGGCGTTATTTGTGGCATACCCGGCCAATGGTAATTGGTTTGGTACCACCAAATTATTCTTATTATCAATCCCCACTTCATTGATTGCTTCACCTCCATTTTTATTAACTTCTTCTCTACTCTGTTGTTGTTGTTGTTGTTGATTGGATATATTAATACCTCTATAGTTTTCATTTTCAATACCATCTTGACTATTACCATTACCATTATATTCACTAGTACAACGTCGACGTTTCTGTGCTTGTGGTTTGATCTCATCATCAACATGGACCATGACTTGATATGGAGAGTGAACCATAATTGCTTGGTGGTGGTTCAGTGAAACTCCAAGATTAGGAGAGTATGTTATTTTCCTCCGAGTCCTATCAATGGCGTGTTGTACTTAATAGTTGATGAAGTGATATTAGAAGGTAAAGAGGTGGTGTTGTGGTCGTTGTCATTGCACTTTTATTATATTTAAGATGTTAATCATATCGTACAATACTCTAGATACGATAAGTACGGAAATAAAAGTACGGTCCAGAATAAATAATTTGATGTAAAGTGGCATTGGTATTACGGCAGCGGGTTTTATTAGTAGGCAACTAATACCCAACCATGAATATATACAATAATACGGTGGGTATTCAACCCGATCTACCCCCTCTACCATCTGCCGCCACTACAAGAACATCCCACAATAACAATACACTCAATAATCAATTGCAACAAAATCAACAAATTATTGCACCTGCAGGAGTTGATGGTGCTGCTATGGATATGAACACTAATACGGCTACTACAAAAAAGAAGAAAGGGGAGAAGAAAAAAGACCCTAACCAACCCAAAAGGCCAATGAATCTTTACACCTTGTTTTGTCGAGCTGAAAAGGAACGCCTTATTCAAATGCAAGATGGTGTATTAAGTGAAGAGTATAAACAGGGTAAGGAATTACTCAGTGGTATGCCCTCGCGATTTCAAAACACTTTATTGCCACCGGATTGGGACCGAACCGCTGATAACTCTAACTCTAGCCGAAGAAAACACCGCAAGGCCAACACCGGTAAGCAAAGTATGAACTTGGTAGACCTAAACAAACTATTATCTGATAGTTGGAAAGAAGTCAAGGCTAATGATAGTGAAACAGTAAAGTTTTTTGAAGAGAAAAGAAAAGGGCATCTTGAACAGTATGAAGTTGCAATGAAGAAGTGGGAAGATGGAGGTGGAAAGAAGGAGAAGAAAGAGAGTAAGGTACAGAATACATTTACTCCAAAAGGTGAGTTGGATTAGAGTTGGGTATGTGTTATTGTGTATATTCTCATGTAATATATTATATTTTTGCTCACATCTTATGTTCAGAAAAACTAGCATCTAATAAGAGGTCTGCCGCGAAACCATCTTCTAACGCAGGAAATCCTATCAAGAAGGTTAGGACCGGAAGCAGACGCCATGCCGCTGCCTCGGATGAGCAACAAGAGGTTTTATCATTACGACAAACTCACTCACCCATTAACACAGCCAAATACCTATCACCCGAATATGAATCAGAGAAACAAGAGTGGGATAATGCCGACACCCTTGGACGGGGGAAGAAGGTTATGTCTACGGCCGATTCCACACCCAAGGCTACTGCTGTGGATGCTGCTGTAACATCCCCGTCACAACTTCCAAAGTCTAAGGGTGCCAAGATATCTAACTTGGATGATGAAACTTCTTGGGGAGGTAATGATACTAATCCATTCGATATGGATGAATCCGTTACTCAATCGTGTTCAACACGTTACGCGGCATCTGGCGAAGTTCAAAGTCCTCAGGTTTCTGCTGCTGCTAAGAGGAATCATGCATCAAACACTACTTCGACACAACGTAATCTCTTGTCACATACACTTCAGTTAAAGTCAAATGATTCAAATAACCAAGGAAAGGAGAATGAGAAGAATGGCGCCGTTACAGACTCTGCTGCATACTCATCAAAGGCAGATTGTGCCGATCTATTGTTACCCGATAATATGACAACACTCATTGAGCAAGCTAGTATTGACCTGGGTGAAATTCAAAAGAATGTATGTGCCAAAGGTAAACAAGAGGTGGAAGTGGTGATGGCTGAGGCGAAGAAGAAGATTGTTTCTATCACGGTTAAAACCGCGGCAGATAACATCGATGGTATCTTGCATGTGTATGAGAATGCAGTGGAGAAGTTTGAGAAGCAAAATACAGACCAGAGTCTATTAGACAAGCAACAGAAAGTAAAAGCCGAATTGGGTCCCCTCATGGTGGAATCAATGCTTGGAGACAATAGCAATAAGGAGAAGATGGAAGAGCTAAAAGCTGAAGCATTGACTATTAAGACTGAAATTGAACGGTCACAGAAGATGGTGGGCCCTTTCAAGAAACAGCTTAGGAAAGCGATGGTCGAGAGGCACACCGCTACAAAGCATCTGTATTACAAACAGGGGAAATATCCATTACCAAATGATGTAATTGCCAAGCAAGAAGCTAGATTGTTGGATGGATTGGGTTGTGAGCTATCGACAAATCAAAACTCTGAGTAGCTGGATATCGGCTCGTCATATGTTTGACTTGAAGTCACATATATGTAGTAGTTCGATGGTCAGGAAACACAAGAGTGTAGAGGGATTGTAGGACTAATCATACTATATAATTGTTTATATTTCAACCACTCAGTCTTCTGCTAATGGATCAAACAACAGCCCGTTCAGAACTCAACTGCCTCCCTCGTTCTATGGCGATCAAACGATAAGATATTCACTTCTACGAGAGAATAGGGTACTCAAGGTATACTTGGATCTGTTTAATATGCTCTTGCATTCCAAATAACATACTACTACTCTTCGTCGTCTTCCAACAACTACTTGTTTAGAAGTTGGACGGTTTATAGAAGGATAACCTGTTGGGTATCCTTTTGGATATGATATGAGTAGATTATCTTTTGAGTGAGTGGGAAGAGCACAGGCCTTGCAGTAGTCTTCATGGATCTAGCACAATCCAAATATATTGATGAGAGTGATATATTTATATCTATTGAGTGCGTATGAAGAGATAGAAAGAGTTGTCTATCTATCTACATACACCAGGATACCTCGCACTGTATAGATTGGGGGGCTTGCTTATCCTACTTGTATGTACTTAGTAATAGTAGAGTGAAGTATGCGATTGTCTTCACTCTATAGCAGACAAAGTTACAAGCTTGGTTTGACAAGGATTCAATACCAATCAACTCTATTGACAACTCGACTCTTAATTGAAGTGTATCTTTCTTTTGTTTGCTTTCTTCTTCTCTTATGATCTATCTGTCATAGATAAATCCAACCAGTATTCTTAATTGGTATATTGGTATAATAAGATAGTGTATACTTCCCAGTTACAGTCGCTCTGTATACTTATACGGTGTCTCAACACACTGAACATCACTTTACTTCAAAGCTGCCGATACCTGAATCTCAAGTCGCAAGAGACGCTTGAGTAGATGCCCGCACAGGTTTGTTATTTGGATCTATCCACTCGTTCCATACTTCGTTCATTGATCCGAAATCTTTCTCGATATCCTTCAACCATAGTCGATGTTAGTAATTTTGATTTGTCTGTTCCGGCCTCTTGAAGATATTGATCAACTTTCTTCAGTATATTCTTTGTCTGTCCCTTAATATCATCTGCAGCTCCATCAATCTGTCCTGATAGATATACAATTCCATTATGTATCACGGCTTGATTCATTGTCGGTAACACATCAACTCCAAGACGCACGATATTGCTACTGCTATATCGTACATTTGATAGAGCTCGAGAGTTTGCCGTCGTCTGTGTGAGTTTTGTTACTATAGGGTTGATTCGACAGAGCATGATTATGAACTGAGCCTACTCTATAGATATAGAATATACCTGTAGTTCTGATAACAACAAGATGATGGATGGCTTTCACTGACTGCACACCTCGAACTCTCAATATTTAGACAAAAAAATGACAATGCGACAAAAGTTTTAGGCAAGTTTTAAAAGCTAAAGATTAGGCCATTAGATCTTTAGATGTAGTGATCATCAACAACCAAGACATAAAACACATATGAAAGTATATACCTCAATATCATAGTCATTAGCTCATTCATTTTTGCAATAATGGTTTGGTCAGTATTAGCGCGTCTACTTCCTATCGATTACCCACAAGCAAAGAATAATGTGATTACTGTTCATGGCGACACTTGAACTTCTAATATGTTTATGCATCATCTTGTCAACGGGGATACAAGCTGTTGTTGCCACATCGTCGTCATCGTCGTCGGGAGATAAATGAGATGACAAATGACACATCATGCTAGGATTGATAGGTGCCGGTATGTTGGTGTTAGTATTATACATACGAAAGTGGTTGAAAAGAAGAAGACGAGCAAGGCAATCTGGAAGAACATGAAAGGAGAACTACAGAAGAAACCAGCAATCTATATGAATCTATTGGTGATGCATGCACAAGATAGTAGTTCCTCATCATCAGAAGAAGAGAAACTCGAAGATAATGACGACAAGGTGTCAAGTAAAGCATCACCTTGGACAGTGATGCCATTCACAACATTAGGAGCATTGGATGAAATATCATACTTTCCTTCATTGATACTTGGAAAGATCTTCATACCCTCTCGATTTGATTCTGGGGACATTACTTGCATCATGCATTGTACTTATTGTTGTTGTGTTTTTTTCTTATCAAGATTTAAACCTATACTTGATTGGTTGGATCGGATACCTTTATATGGTATAGTTGCAGCTTTTGCTTTGGTTCTTATAATTGGTGTCGTTGTCGATGTTGTAAGGTGATAGATGAGTCAAAGATACCTCAGCCTTTGTTGTTGTTATGGACACCACGCCAAGTTATACATGCAGTGGGCAGTCGACAAAAATATTAATGTTCATCCACGGGCGTACTCGTATAAAGAAGTGTTTGTGTAGTATACGAGAGATACGAATCAATCCAAAGTTTAGCAAACATGAGATAGGAAAGGAAGGTAAGTAGCTTACACTCAGCTGAATCGTATCCTATCAGTATCCTTGTCTTTGAGCTTAGGAGTAGTTTTGAATAGGACAAAAGTAACAAAAGAATAGCAAATAAGCACTTGTATATCATCTCAAAGGAGGAAAGCGTAATGACCAGGTTACCAAGGTCAAGGTCATGACAAATTATGACAAGATTAAAGCAAAGCAAAAAAGGGAGTTGAAAAACCTTGACACTGAAATTCATATACCAGAACTAACAGTAATATGTATTAGCAACACACTAATAATAATACTCAGAGATGGGTTAGTAGGAGGCAGCGAGTCCGTCGGTATGCCACCCACCTTAGTTGAAGTTGTCATACGAATGCGAAGCAAACTATACTATGACAGATTTTATTTTCTCCTCCATTTTTTACTTCAACTCTGACGCAGAGTGAAAAAATGAGAGCCAACACATCAATAAATGCTGATGATTAGAGTGGTTGGCCAGATGTATTGCTTACTCATACCATACTCAGCAATAACAACTCAACAATGATCACACATTCATCATCATTATTTAATGAAGAGTCGGGTTGTGATCATAGTGTTGATCATAACGACGATAATATTATAATAAAAAGGGTCAAACCTCAGCATTTGATTGGAGTTGAAGATAGTATAGAGAGAAACAAATCTAGGGAACCAGTATCGATATTGAAGTCGGGTATGAACAGTAGCAGGAAGCGTCCTTCTCAGACAACAGCATCGAGTAATCTCTTAGATTTATCCTCCTCCACCACAAGTAGTAATACATCACAATCGTCACTGTCAGCCAGTGCGGATATAATATCGTCGACAATACATCAGCAGCAGCAGCAGCCATCTTGCACACCGCCGAATAAGAAGCGGCTGGTATCATTCTGTAAGAAGTCATCAGCTACGTCCA